>Ga0157370_10001179_pt1 | contig 32593 bp, 26 predicted proteins | sample C35metaG_FD_113463 | JGI IMG/M metagenome (GOLD analysis project Ga0157370, IMG submission 113463) | Corn rhizosphere microbial communities from Kellogg Biological Station, Michigan, USA - C3-5 metaG | ecosystem: Host-associated > Plants > Roots > Rhizosphere > Soil | place: USA: Michigan...
CGTTCCTTTCGTTGAGTGAAAGCCTGCTTGTCAATTTCGTGCAGGCGTTTGCGCAAGAGGCTGATTTTATCTTTTACAATACGCCGGTCTGTTTCTATTTCTGTTTCGCCGGGGCCGCGGCTGCCAATGCCACCACCTTGTCTTTCCAGGTGTTTCCACATACCTTTTAACCGTGGTAAAATATATTGGTATTGCGCCAACTCTACTTGTGTTTTTGCCTGGGCCGTTTTTGCACGCGATGCAAATATGTCAAGAATCAAATCGCTCCGGTCAATGGTAACAACCTTCAGTTCTTTTTCAATGTTCATGATCTGTGAGCCGGTGAGTTCATCATCAAAAATGATGAGGCCAACATTTCTTGCAACAGTATATTTTTTTATTTCTTCTAATTTGCCTTTACCTACAAAGGTTCTGCTATCAGGGTGGGTAAGTTTTTGAGTAAATATTTTTAAAGCAGTTGCACCAGCTGTTTCTGCCAAAAATTTAAGCTCCTGCAAATATTCATTTTCCAGTGCTTCACTTTGCCCTTGTTGTATGATGCCTACTAATACTGCATTAATAGCAGTATTGCTGATTTTTTTTTCTATCAAACGAAAATTTTATTGCAAAAATAATTAAACACCGTTAGCACTGTTGCCTAAAGTCCGCTAACCGTAAGCCCGATTTGGTAAAGATTCATTGCAGGACCGGCGCCATCCTTAAGCAATGTATTTACCTGGAAGGCTCCGAACAATGATAGAATGCCATAGCCAACTCTTGCAGTGGCCATCAGTCGTGTGCTGCTGATAAAGCGCCTGCTGATTTCTTTTTCTGTGAAGTTGTTGAGAGTATTGCCGTTTTTATCCACCAGTATTTTTCCTTTTGTATGAGCGTTTACTAAAACGCCAACCCTTGCACCCAGTGCGGCTTTCCAGCTTTTGTTAGGGTCTTCCGGATTAGAAAAATATCTTATTTCCACGGGAATTTCAGCATAGCTGGTTGCAAGCTTGTAATGTTTGAAATGACTCGTAGAATCCAATGCTGTAAAAGGCATTTGCGGTAAAGTAGCATTGACACCTAAATTCATTCGTCTGAACGTAATATTGCTGGTGCTGATACCTACACCAAAAGCCACACTGTAATTTGGCGAAGCTTTAAAAGGTTTGTCGAGCATGAAGTAAATATTAAAACCATGAGATAATCCTTTCTGATGTGTCCGGATAGAATCAGTCATGCCGTTTAAATGATCGGAAGAAAGTTGAATGAGCAGGTGGTCACCAGGCCTGTTATTTAAAGAAATCTTTTTTGACTTTGGACTTTTTATCAAAGCAGAATCCTGCGCAAATGCATAAGAAAAGAACATGCTGGCGCCAATAACAAACACAATTTTCTTCATAATCCCTGGTTAAGTTGGCAAATGTATTTGTTACATGGTTAAAGAAAGGTTAAACAATACTGATTCTATTACCGGATGACAATGATAAAAGAAGCATCGGATGTAAGTTACTTAGAAGTATTATTTTGAATGTACGGCTTGCCCATCAGCACTATCCTTGCCCGGCCTTTTGTAATGTTGCCGATAGTACGGTATTTGAATTCTATCCTGTCCAGCTTGCTGCCGTTATCTGCCAGGTTGATGACCTTACTATATTGACCGGGCTCCAACGTTTCTTCCACCCTTGGCGAAAGTTTGTCGCCATTATCAAAGTAAACAGACATGTCGCTTATTTTTATGGACCGCCCATCTACCCTGAACTGTATATCAGTATATTTATCCGGGCTATATACTTTAATCACTTCTTTTTCTCTCACAAAATTTGCTTTACTCTCGCCGAGTACCAGCCAGCCTGCCGGGGTAACGACGGTTTTTTTTGTAGAAGAACAGGAGGCAACAAAAATAATTACCAAAAAAAGAAGAATAGTTTTTAAGTATGTTGTTACATAAAAATGTTTCATTGTTATAATTGTTATAGTATTTATCTTCAAAAATATTAAATAAACTATTTAATAGGTAAAAGAAGAATGAACCTGTTTTTTTTGAAAGCCTTTTTGAAGAATTAGTTTCTTTCAATTAATTGTATAAAATTATTGAGCTGTTTAGCTTAACGGGTTTTGTGATAATAAAGCAGGATTGAAAACAAACTCCAATGTTCATTTTAAAAATCATTCAGTGAAGCAGAAATTATTGGAACAAAAAATTTACGCTTCAGCGATTATTTCAACGGAGGTTACTTTATAAATTTTGGGGCTGCCTGTTTTTTCTTTCAACCTTTTACCGCTTTTTATAATAAACCAAACTACCGGAAACAGTCCACCAAGAGTGAAGATGGCGCCTCCTGCAATACGCATCCATGTTAAAGCCCGGAAGCCAGTACTGCCAATGAACTGGTTGCTGCGTGCAAACCATAAACCATTATCGGCAACAGCTTTAAATTGCCATACACCCGCAGGAAATAAATCCATTAATACCATTAATAATAAACCAATGTTGATGCTCCAGAAAATGGCTTTGATAGTTTTTGGTTTCCATGCATCAGCTTTAATTAATAACTGCGAACAGAATAAAACTGCTGCCAGTGCAAGATTTCCATATACGCCCATCAATGCAGCATGCCCATGATTGACGGTAAGATAAGTTCCATGTTCATAATAATTGGCAATGGGCAGGTTGATGATGAAACCCATTACTCCGGCTCCAAAAAAATTCCAGAAGTTAACCCCAAGCAGGAATAAAAACAATTCAGAAAACCCAAAACGCTTCCCCGGTTCGCCGTTTGTTTTATTATTATGTTCAAGAATTTTTGGCAACTTGCTAAAACGCCATGCTTCTAAAGTGAGCAATACTAATGGCACTACCTGCAATGTAGAAAACACGGAGCCCAGCGCCATAGTAAAAACAGGTTTTGCGTTCCAATAAAAATTATGAGAAATGCCAAGAAGCCCTGAACCAAGGAATAACAATGTGGCCAAATAAATAACACGAATGGCTGCCTGGCGACTTACCAATCCCATCATCACCATAAAATACCCGATGAGCACTGTGGTGAACACTTCAAAAAAAGCTTCGGCCCACATGTGTATTACCATCCATCGCCAGAAATCTGCAATTACAAAATTTGTTTTGGGTGTGGCAATAAAGCCTGAAACTAATAATATAATTATGCTGAATGAAGCATATACCAGCCAGTTTGGTAATTCCCACGGCTGTTTTATTTTCAATACAGGTTTTACACCGCGGTATAATGCGATTGCCCATAATACAAACACAACACCTAACATCATTTGCCATACTTTTCCAAGCTCCACATATTCCCAGCCCTGGTTTCCGAACCAATACCAGTTTTTACCGGTAAAGAGACCCATGGGGCCAAACAATATTCCTACAAATGAACCAGCAGTTAAAATAACTGTAAGCCAGAAAATACTGTTGATGAGTTTTACCTGTCCTGACGGCTGTTTCGGAGAAATGAGAGACATCATAAAAAAAGAAGCACCGATCCAACATGCAGAAATCCAGATAAGAGATAACTGAACATGCCAGCTTCGCGTAACGGTTAATGGCAATCGCTGAGAAATATCTACACCGAAAAATTTAGTGAAGCCAACAAAATCATGAACAGTTAAAATGCCTGCCAACACCTGGATGGCAAACAACAACATTGCTACATAAAAAAATTTATAAGTAGCATGCTGGATGTTTGTAGGTTGAAAATTTTTTACATCATCCCTTGTCATGAATTGACTTGCTTTTTTTGTATAGGCTTTATCATCCAGTTTTTCCAACTTGCCGTGATAATACAAAACAATACCAAGCCCTAAGATTAAACCAAGAGAGCCTATAATGCTCCATAAAATAATGGGTGCGGTGGGTGTGTTTCCGGCCTGCGGATCATAAGGCCAGTTATGCGTATAGCTGTAGTTTTCGCCGGGACGATCTACTGCGCAAACCCATGCCCCCCAAAAGAAAAATGAGGTGAGCGATTTTATTTCATTGGCATTGGAAATATACTTTGCAGGATGCATGGCTTCGGCAAAAGATGCATCCGTAAACTTGCTGGTATAAAATTTTATTAATTCTCCGGCTGCATACGCCTCGCCATCACTTAACATAACGGAATTATCATTTGACTGGTAAGTATTTTTCTTCAGTTCATTTTTTACCTGCTGTGATATGCCTTCTTTTAAAAGAGTTGCATTCTCTTTATTTTTTATTTCACCGGAATAATAATCATTCATGTATTGCGAAACATTGTGAAGTGCTTCGGCAGTAAAATCGGGGCCACGGTATCCGCCATCTCCAAACATGGTACCGTATTCCATCAATGCATATTTTTGAAATATAGCCTGGCCATTTAAGATATCTTCTTTAGTAAAAACAATGCTGCCGGATTTTGTAGTGAAATTGGCAATCGGAGGCGCTTCTGTGTAAGTATGTTTCGCAATAAAGAACACACCGCTAAAACTAACACAGAATATAATGAGCAGCGGTAACCACCAGTTCCTGGGTACAAGTAGGTAGGTAACAAAATTATTTTTTCCCATAACACATTAGTTTTGACCAAAGATAAAAAATAAAGATAATTTTGTCTTTTATTTTTAAATAAATTTTTTTCTCCTTTGGTCATGATTTTTGTTACCAAAATAATTACGTTCGAAATGGCACACGCCATAGACGGATACCATGGCCCGTGCAATTCTATTCACGGGCATTCTTATGAACTGCATGTTACTGTGTATTGCAGGCATAATGAAAATGCTTACATCCCTGCGCCCGGATTTGTGATAGATTTTAAAGAACTTAAATCCATAATGGAGCAAATGGTGAAAGAAATCCTTGACCATAAAATCATCTTATCAAAAGCGTATCTTGAAAAAAACAAACAGCTTTCGGGTCAGCCTAATTTAATAGTGTGGTCAGCCGAACCCACTGCAGAAAATATTTTACTATTTATTTCCAAACTATTGCGGGAAAAATTACCGCAACCTATTTTACTGCGGTGCATGAAACTCTATGAAACAAAAAATTCTTATGCGGAATGGGCTTCAGAAATTGATGCATGATTTCGTAACAGGAATTTTACCTTTGAAGATGTTTTCAAAAACCACCGAATATGCTTTACGGGCTGTGATTTATATTGCTCAAAAAAGTTCTGAGCAATATAAATTAGGCATTGAGGAAATTGCCACCGCTATTAAGTCGCCGAAACATTTTACGGCAAAAATTTTACAACAACTAACGGCAGGTAATAAACTTGTAAGTTCTGTAAGAGGCCCCAATGGCGGATTTTATATGACGGACAAGGCCAAGAACAAACCTGTTATAGAAATACTCAGGTTATTAGGAGAGGATATCATTTTAGATAAATGTATTTTAGGGCTGAATGAATGTTCAGACAAAACCCCTTGCCCGCTTCATTCGCAGTACAAACATATTAAACCGCAACTGCTCGAAATGTTTAAATCAAAAAAAATAACTGATTTAACCAGCGAAATTCAATTAGGCAAAGCGCTTAAAAATTTTAATTTGAAAAAATAAACGGGAGAAAAATTTTTTACAGGATTAGTAGAATGGTCGTAAATCTTTTTCATTCCTCCGGAACGTTTGAATAAAGATATTACGCGATTATTCTAACTAATCTTAATTTTTTATTGCCCACATTTTATTTTAAGAAATGTAAGTGCTTTTTTTTGTAGAAGTAAAAATATTTTTTGATATACAAAACGTTATTTCAATAAGAAAGAATACTATTAAAAGCTATTATAGTATAATATTGGCGCGGGTTACACGTTATAATCTTTTAATCCACATCTATGAATATTCCCCGGATTCTTGCCGCTTTATGCCTTTGCTTCTTTATAACTACTTTGCAAGCACAGGAAAACGATTTTAATAAACAGGGATACTTTTCGTTCGGAGGCACTATGTCCGACTATACCTCGCTAACACATTCAAAATATACAAAGACTTCTCAAAATAATTTTGGCATACAGGTTAGTTACTGGAAACCACTGATAGCTCATCTTGATGTATCCGCAAATTTGGGTGTGGTGTTTGCCACTTTTCCTGCAGAGTTTATAAAAGCAGACAGCACAGGCGGTTCGGGCATGACGATGCACGCAGATGTATTGATGCATGTAAAAGCATTTGCCAGCGATGTTAGAGTAAATCCTTTTTTAACTGCCGGCATAGGCTGGGGCTCTTTTGCATACCAGGAAGCATTCTGCGCACCCGTTGGTGCCGGCGTTTCATTTAATTTTAATAAAAGCTTGCTTATTCTCCAGGCACAAATGAGAGAAGCACTGTCATCTGGTATCACCAATAATTTTATGTTTTATTCTGCAGGCTTTGCTTTGAATATACCGGGCAACAGGCATAAGAAAAACAATCGTGACAAGAATGAAACCCTGAAAGACGCACTGACGGGAGTAGATACGAGCAAACAAAATATTGCGAAAAACGCAGACACCTTAATAGCAAAAAATAGTACTGACACCTCAGCAAAAATCATCACACATAGCTCACCACTGCTAACAGATTCGGACGGAGATGGTGTGTTGGATAAAGACGACAAATGTCCCGATGTAAAAGGGAATAGTGATAATGATGGTTGCCCGTTCCCGCCGATGAATATGGATGATTTGGTAAACATGTCTCCTGATTCAGTTACCTACCGGATTTATTTTGATTACGATCGGGCAGATCTTTTAGGCCGTGATTTTGATGTGCTCAACAGGATAGTAAAGATGTTACAATCCGACAAAGCACTCACACTCCATATAAGTGGTTATGCTGATATGCAGGGAACACAGGCAAGAAACATGAAGATATCAGCCGAACGTGCCAACGTAACTCTTGATTATTTTCTGAGTTATCATATTCCTTCATCCCGCATTACGATGTTCTACTATGGTGACGGAAAGCCGATTGACACGGTACAACAATGGCGAAACCGCAGAGTAGAAATTACCATTATTAAAAAATAATCCGGGGTGTGTTGCGATCAATAATTGTAATACCGGTAAAATGACAAATTTTATTTTTATTTTGGTTTCGGAAAATCAAAAGCCAAAACGAAACTGATAAATATGATAAAATTGTTCTTGCCCTTATTACTTTTTATAAGCAATCATGCATTAGCACAGGAAAATTATTGGCAGCAATACCTGCATTACAACATCAATGTCCAACTAAATGACCAGGAAAAATCTATTACCGGCAATGAGACCATTGTGTATAAAAATAATTCTCCGGATACGCTCAGTTTTATCTGGTTTCATATTTATGCCAATGCTTATAAAAACGAATCAACAGCTCTTTTTAAGCAAATAAATAAAGACCCTGATAAAAAAGATGAACTGAAAAATTATACTCCGGGTTTCTTATCAAATCTTTCTTTTACTATAAACGGAACCGCTGCAGCAACAGCTCCGCATCCCAACCAGGAATACATTGATATTATTAAAGTATTATTGCCACAACCTTTATTGCCCGGAGATTCAGTAACAATAGGCAGTTCGTTTAAAGTGAAGTTGCCCTCTTATTTTTCAAGGTCGGGCTATGAGGATGGGGAGTTTATGGCATGTCAATGGTATCCCAAGCCGGCAGTGTTTGATAAAGATGGCTGGCACGAAATGCCTTATCTTGATATGGGTGAGTTTTACAGCGAGTATGCTTCTTATCATGTTACTATTACATTGCCTGCTGATTATATAGTTGGAGCTACGGGCATTTTGCAAACTACTGCCGAAGCCAATTTATATAAAAGTATCGGGAGCTTTAATAGTGCTCACCGGAAAGATAAACCACAACTGTATTCAGCCTCTGCAGCGGGAAACAAAACACTCACTTACTATGCAGACAGTGTTGTTGATTTTGCATGGTTTGCCGATAAAAATTTTGTTATAGAGTACGATACAATGCAGTTATCATCCGGCAAGGTGATTGATGCATTTACCTATTACCATAATAATAAAAAAACACCATGGACAAACAGTATTGATTATGTAAAAGATGCAGTGCGGCATTACAGTGCATGGATAGGCGAGTTCGATTATCCAATAGTGCAGGCAGTGGAAGGTCCCAAAAATAATTCCAGCGGTGGAATGGAATATCCAACCATTACATTAATAACAAGCCCGGATGCGAAGCCCGAAACACTCGATGGAGTAATAGCACACGAAGTAGGGCACAATTGGTTTATGGCTATGCTTGGCACCAACGAACGCGATCATGCATGGATGGATGAAGGGCTGAACAGTTATTATGAGTTCAGGTATGAGGCTGAAAAATATCGGAGCAATTCAGTATTCGGAGATAAGATTCCGCATGAAGTAAAACAATTGAGTGAAGATGATTTTCAGCAGGCATTGTATCTGCAATTAGTACACGTGCCCATTCATGAAGCGATTGAAACAAAATCTGCAGACTTTACTAATGAAGAAGAATATGCATTGACGGAATATATAAAGACAGCAATATGGATGTACATGATTGAAAAAACTGTGGGCATGCAAAGAGTGGACAGTGCTTTTCATAACTATTTTAACGAATGGAAGTTTAAGCATCCGCAGCCTTCGGATATGAAGAATGCTTTTGAAGCATCGCTGCAATTGGGGCTGGATAATTATTTTAACCTGCTTAAAAAAGAAGACACTTTGGAATAAAAAATATTGTTGTTGATACGAAACTAACGTCAACGCGTACACGAAAATAATGCATTACAGATAAAGGTTTTGACCCCCGGGGTTGGGGGGGTAAGACTGGATATTAAAGCCACATTTATTATTATAACTTGCATCTTCTATTGCCCTGAACCAATAATTTAATTTTTTTTATTCTTTAATTAAAAATGATGATGAAACGATTATTCTTTTTAGCTATCCTGGTGTTGTTTATGCTGAATTTTATTAATGCTCAGGAATTATACATGCCGCGAAATATTAAAAAAGCATATACAAAAGGCACACGTTCTTTAACAGGAGCACCCGGCCCAAACTACTGGCAGAACGAAGGCGTTTATCATATTGACGAAACAGTACATACAGGCACCAAATCTATTTCAGGTAAGGAATCTATCCTTTATTCAAACAACAGCCCGGATACTTTACGAATAATTGCTATTCGCTTTGTGAATAATATTCATAAACCACAGGCACCACGTTCAGGCTATGTTGGTGAAGATTTTCTGGATGCGGGGGTACACATTTCGTCTTTTAAAATTAATAATGTGGCTTATAATATTAACAGCGATGACTGGAGTACCGTTAATGCCGTACGATTAAAATCATTGATATTGCCACACACCAGTGTAACCTTAAATATTGAGTGGAGTTATCCTTTGTCAAAACAAAGCGGCAGGGAAGGCCAAATTGATTCCGCTACTTTTTATTGTGCGTATTCCTATCCGCGTGTTTCAGTGTACGATGATTATTATGGATGGGACATGATACCGCATACTGACCACGCAGAGTTTTACAACGACTTTAATGATTATACTTTATCCGTTACTGCGCCAAAAAATTTTGTAGTGTGGGCTACGGGCGATTTTTTAAACCCGGATGAAGTGCTGAAACCCGCAGCAGCAGAACGTTTGAAAGCATCCTATTCTTCGGACAGTGTTATTCATATTGCAACGCTTCGTGATATGCAACAAGGAAATATCACCCAACAAAACGAATGGAATACATGGAAGTTTACCGCCAATCACATCACCGATGTTTGTTATGCGGTAAGCAATCATTATGTATGGGATGGTGCTAGCGCTGTGGTAGATGCCCATACAGGCCGTCGTGCCAGCATGCAGGCTGCCTATAATGACGATGCAGATGACTTCCATCATTCAGTGGAATACGGATTGCATGCGTTTAAATTTTTATCAACACAATATCCGGGAATTCCTTATCCATATTCTAAAATGACCGCTTTCCGGGGTTTTGCAGATATGGAATACCCGATGATGGTAAATGATTCGCATACAGAAAATTTATCTGATGCACAAATGACACAGGATCATGAAATGGCACACACTTATTTTCCTTTTTATATGGGCATTAATGAAACACGATATGCATATATGGATGAAGGATGGGCTACTACTTTTGAATATTTAGCCAGTGTGGATGAAATGGGTAAAGAAAAGGCAGATAAAATGTTTGAAAATTTCAGAATAAGAAGATATATCAATGATCCTTCGGGCGAGGAAGATCAACCTATTATTACCATGTCCACGCAGGTAAGTGGCGCAGGCTATGGAAACAATTCCTACGGCAAAGCATCGCTTTCTTATCTCGCATTGAAAGACTTGTTAGGAGATGATCTGTTTAAAAAAGCTTTGCATCATTACATGGATAACTGGCATGGCAAGCATCCGATTCCATGGGATTACTTTTATTCTATTAATGCCGGCGCAGGGCAAAATCTCAACTGGTTTTGGAATAACTGGTTTTTTAGTAATAATTATATTGATTTAAAAATAAAATCTGCTTCTTCAAAAAATAATACAACAACCGTAACTATTGAAAATATTGGCGGCTTTGCTATTCCATTTGATGTGGTGATGCTATCAAAAGATGGTAAAGAAAAACGGAAACATTTTACACCGGAGGTTTGGCATAAAAATAAAAAAATAATTACGGTAACTCTTAATAATACATCAACACCGGAAACAATAAAAATTGGTGGAAGTGTTTTTATGGACGCAACACCGGCAGATAATAGTATTAAATTGTAATAAGGATAATTTTTCTAACGTCTTATTATCAATAGCGCATTAGCTACGGGTCTTTCTCCGGTATGATCCCATTTTTTTGTATCAGCCGGAAGATTGTCAAGATCCATTCCCCGTTTATAGGCATCGCTGTGCAACCATTGATGGTTATCTGAAGGATGATTGACCACACCACCATAAGGATAATTTTTTACCCATAATGTTGTAGAGCCTCCGCCATCAAGATTAATGGCATCATCCATGTTGAGCCAATGCATCAACAGTTGGAGTTCATCTATACTCATGCCCGCAGCCTTATCATTTCTTCCATCTACCGCCACAAAATATATTTTCTTTCTGCGAATACCCGCTACCGAACGGGGATTACGCCCGAAGAAGCCTGTCTTTAAAGGCCATTGCAATAGTTGTTTGTGATAAATAAGAAGTGGGCCTGATACCATTATATCTGCTCCGGTCAGATGATCTTCCCAGTTAGTGGAACTATCCCAGCGGGCAATGTTCATTTTATTATGATTAATGATAATGGCCGCAAGTTGATGAAAAGAACGCTTATCATTCTCATGAAGTTTTGTTTCATTAATAGTTTTATCATTGGCGCGAATATAATCTTCAGAGCCGCCATCTTTCATATTAAAAAATGTGCCGTTGATAGCAGCAATAGCATTTTTTTCTTTGGCAAACTCATCTGTTGGTTTTAATTTCTTTGCATCATATCCAAGATCAATGCGGTTCTTATGATTCAGTTTTACTTCGAGGATGCTGATGTTTTGATTAGAACCGAATAAAGAGCCGTTGAACCAATAATGCTTTAAAGTGATGCCGGGAGCCACTTTTATCACTTCCCACTTTGCATTGACAACGATGGCAGAATCTGATTGCGCATACAAAAAAGATGGCGGAGTACAACAAACAAACAGGAAAACAAATTTTATATAAGAATTTAAATGTTGCCGGTTTGCTGTTATTTTCATAATAATTATTTATACAAATATCAGGATATTGACCTGTTGTCAAAAAATTTTAAATAACAAATCACAAATAATAATCAAATTAAAAATTAAAAATTTATTGGGGATTTGTTTCTTGGATCTTGTGATTTGTATTTTATTGTTTGCGATTTCGAAGGATTTGTTACGCATCAACTTCACTGATTCCCATTTGAGGAATGTACCCTGCGCTAAAAGTGTTTACGATAGAACGCGGGGTAAGCACGGAGACTATTTTGTTTTTGGGCAAGGCCATTTCATTATTATATCCTGATGCTGTCCAATGATAGAGCTGGTGGTTGGCAACGAGGTAAGGTTCATTATCAAATAAAATAAAAGTTCCCGCAGGAAGATTATCAATATTATCCAAATAGGTTATTTTGTTTCCGCGACTATTAATTCTTTCTGTGTGAAGAATGGCATCAATCTTATTAATAGAAGTGTTTTCTGTAAACTTATATTCAGGGTTTCCTTTTAGCCAAAACATTTTAAACCGGTAATGATCTTCCCGCCGGCATTCGAAGCATGGCCTATGGCCAGCAGAGAAAGCGGTGGCTTCGTCCAGGAAAAATAATTCGGTGTATAAGCCGGGAGACATTACTTCTCTTTTTCGTCCTTTAAATTCCAGTAAACAGGTAAGCCATGCCTTTAGTTTAAATGGCCGTTGGATGAATTTGGTATCATCATGCAGTTGACCGCGATTGCCCATCCACGCACCGCGTGCCGGCGAATCAATAATATTACCCATTGGACCTACCCTGTTTTGCATGTGTTGTTTTTGCGCTATTAAGTTACGATAATACTTACAAGGTCAGCACCACAGTTTATTTTTCCTGATGTATCTGTCCCATATCTTCTATTTTCGTGTAGCCCTTTCCGTTAGGTTTATGATTATTGTATTCAATGAATTAAACTAATATAATCTACTATTTTATTATTATGCTCAAGAAGGCGGGATAAGTTATAATCATGAATTTTTTAAAAAAAATCAATTTTCAACGAAATGCGTACAATTACGTATTGCAAAATTAAAATTCAGTTATTATGTTTGCCTCCTGATAAAGAATGTTATTACCTCTGGCATTCTTTCCATAACCCCATATATCTTAGCGAATCTCTCATCCATTCCTGGTAAACCTTCTCCAATCTTAAGAATGGCCATTTTCCTATCTGTTTGAAATTCCTAAACGAAAGGGATTAAAAGTTCCTTCGCAATTTCGAAACATCAAACCACAAAGAAAATGGATAACAAATTTTTACGCTCATTCATTTACTATGTTCTTGCCATTGCTTTTCTTGCTTTCACTTTAGTTGCAAAATCGCAAAGCCCCGTTGCACTTCAGTTTTCAAATCCACAGTTGGTATCAGGTACAGACGGCCAGGTAGGAGCAACTTACAAATTTCCCGATGTTACCACCGGAACGGATGCTTACATTACCATAGAATATATTGCAGGTGGTGCTGTTTTAAAAGATATTGATAATACTTCTACCGGGTATTATAGTGCATGGCAGCCTACGGTGGGCGGTCCTGGCACTTACGGCTCATCATATATTAAATGGGATATTAAGTTTAAGGATAAATCCGGTAATCCAAAACAACTTCCTGAAGTAGATGCAACAGGTATAGATATAGACGGCGATGCCGTGCGTGTGAGAGAGTTTACAATGGTAAACGGCCAGAGCAGTTATAATGTGCCTACTCAAATACCAACCGCTCTCACTATTACTACAGAAGCTGATACCGACAATGTAAAAGGTACAGATGCAAGTACTACTAATTTAAAAGCATTGGGGCCGGTTACCAATCGTGTGGGTATTGATACACTTTCCCAGGATGTGCGGATTGATTATGTTTTCCAAAATACAACCGGGTTTAAATTTTATACCGGCTCCGAAGTAGATAATAATGGGAATACCGGGCCGATTGCAACTGACAGGTACCACAGCATATATTTCCAAAAAATTACCGGCAATTTTAATGTACTGCCAATAGTATATCAAAATTTTAATGCAATTATAAATAACAATGCTATAAACCTGGCATGGCAAAGTGATGCCGATTCAAAAAACGGGCATTTTGAAATTCAAAAAGGCTTTAGTTCCAATTCGTTTAATACAATAGCAGTAATGATGGGCGCTCTTACACAAAGTGGTAATATGAGCGAATATAATTATGCAGATAATTCTTCCGATAATGCATCTCATAATATTATCTACTATCGTTTGAAGATAGTGGAGGCAAATGGCAATTATAGTTATAGCCCCGTGCTGGCTGTAAAGTTGCACAATGATGCAGTGGTAAGTAATACTGTAGTAAAAATATTTCCTAACCCTTACATGGAAAAACTTAATATCAGTTTCAATAGTAAAGAAAATGGAACAGCACTCATTACTCTTTGCAATGCTTCAGGTAGTGTAGTAAAAGAATTGCATCAACAAATAGCAACCGGCAATAACAATTTTGCGATAAATAATTTATTACAGCAAAGTGCAGGAATTTATTTTCTGAATGTTAGCATAAACGGCAGGATGATGGAAAGCCATAAATTGATGAAAATGTAAAAACGACCATAAGAAATTCAAACGCGGTTTTAGGTTTTTGGTTAAGTTGAGGAATGGGCTTCGGCTCATTCCTTTAACAAAATAAAGAAAATCAGCGCTTATTTATTCCTTGCTAAACTGGTGTATTTATACGGTTTAAATTTTATAATAAAATTTAATCAAATCTATTTTTATACTTCAATAGGTATTTTTTATAAAATATTGATTGCTTTTTTGTCAAATAATATCTAATATCACTTCACTCCTGTTAAATATTCTCCAAACGGTATAAAGCCGTAAAATTACGGTATTGCAAGATCAAAAAACGGATATTATGTTTGTATTCGAATTATTACGATTCTAACCTCTGTTTCTCCCGGCTAACCTCCATATATCTTAGCGAACACCATAATCTTTTCTCTGAATGAACCCCCAATTCCTTCGAAGGACTTTGTAATCTATTTTCTGTTTGAAACGCCGAAATGTACTGAACAAGTTTCGTACAAATTAGTAACCTCAAACCACAAAGAAAATGAAACGGAATTTAACACATTCGCTAATTTACTGTGTACTTACAGTTATTTTAGCAGCTTTTACTGCAACTACTAAATCGCAGGTATCGTTGCAATTTTCAAGACCACAACTTATTTCAGGTACGGATGGAGCCATTGGTGCCACCTACAAATTTTCAAATGTAACCAGCGGCACTGATGCTTATGTAACGATAGAAAATATAGTTGGCAGTGCTACTTTAAAAAATATTGATGATACCACAACCGGCTATTATAATGCATGGCAACCGGTCGTTACCAGCCCGGGTAGTGTAGGATCCTCCTATATTAAATGGGATGTTGAATTTAAAGACAAGTCGGGCAACGCTAAATCCATGTTGGAAGTAGATGCTACTGGTATTGATATTGATGGAGATGGATATCACATAAGAGAATTTACCATGATAAATGGCTTGAGTACTTATAACCTTCCCAGTCAGGTTTCCTCTGTATTGGCTATTACCAATGAAACCGATACTGATAATGTAAAAGGTACGGATGCAAGCTCAACTAACCTGAAAGCTTTAGGCCCGGTTTCAAACCGGACTAATATTGATACCGTTTCGCAGGATGTACAAATCGGGTATGTATTCTTAAATATATCTGGGTTTAAATATTATACTGGTTCTACCGTTGACCAAAGCTATAGCCCGGGTTCAAGTTCACTTAACAGGTATAATAGTATTTATTTTCAAAAAATTGTTGGATCCATTGGTGTACTTAAAATAAACTACCAGGATTTTAATGCTTTTGCAGGTGATAATAATTCTATCAACTTATCATGGTTAAGCGATGCAGATAATAACGGCGGACATTTTGAAATTGAGAAAGCATATAACCCGGATTCATTTAATACAATGGCAGTGTTGCTGGGTGCGGAATCAATGAGTGGAAATATGGGTTATTACAAATACACTGATAATTCTTCGGACAATGCTTCTCACAATATCATTTATTACAGGCTGAAAATGATAGATGCATCAGGAACGGTTAGTTATAGTCAAACTATTTCAGTCAAACTGAATAATGCTACGATAAGCAATAGTGTTGTAAAAGTATTTCCTAATCCGTATATGGAAAAGATAAATGTAAGCTTTGACAGCAAAGAAGCCGGTGCAACACAAATTTTATTGTGCAATGCTTCGGGTACTATTGTTAAAAAACTAAATCAGCAAGCAGTAGCAGGAAGCAATACATTCACCATAAACAATTTGTCGCAACAGAGTGCTGGCGTGTATTTCCTGAATGTATCTGTAAATGGCAAAGTGGTAGAAAGCAAAAAAATAATGAAATTATAATAAGCATAAAACAATGATTGAGTAATATTTTTTTGGTTGAGTAATTACTAAAAAGGAATGAGCTTCGGCTCATTCTTTTGTTTTAAATATTTAATCACAACTATTCTTTTTCAAAACCAACAACAATGGATGCTCACTTTATTTTTTCAACTCCTCCAGCATCTGAATAATCTTATCAAGTTTTTCCACTTCAATACTATTTAACCGCTGCTGCAGTTGTTCTATCTCCTGTTTTGCTTCCACATTTGTTTGATAATCTTTTCGCGCCTGTATCCGGTCTTTATCATTCTGCCTGTTTTGCGCCATCATTATGATTGGTGCAGCATAAGCCGCCTGGGTTGAAAACAGCAGATTCAATAAGATGAATGGATATGGATCCCAGTGATAAATGATGCCAACAAGATTCAGCAACATCCAGATGATAACTATCACTGTTTGCCATACGATAAACCTCCATGAGCCCATTCCACCCGCAACATTGTCTGCAAGCTTTTGTCCGAAGGAACGCTTTTCTTCATATAATTCATGCCATGTTTTTAGTGTAAGCATAAAAATGGTTTTTATTAATAAATTTTTTGAAAAGTAAATATATGAAGGGGAGTTTGGAAAGTTTAGAGGGTTAGGAAGTTTAGAAGAGTTATTTATTAGTGCAGTTCGTATAACCTGCCGGCAGGCAGGTTCGTGTAATTCGTCTTAATTCGTGTAATCTGTTCGTGATTGCATGTTTCGCTGTTGTTTAATTATTGCGCAACGATTCGATAATTTCTTTTAAGAAAGAATTTTCATTAAAAGAATGATCCAGCGTTAACCCAAGGCGAAGTATTACCAGTTTTTTTGAAGGGATGATATAAATATCCTGGCCTGCATAGCCATCGCAATAAAACATATCAGCAGGCACATCCGGGAATTGTTTTTTTGAATCATTTTTATCAAACCCATTTAGCCAAAATTGATACCCATAATTTTTCAACTTGTTGGCGGCTGGTGATGTTATTGTTTGTTCCACCCAATCTTTTGGTAACAGTTGTTCTCCATTCCATGCACCATTGCTATAATATAAAAGTCCGAATCTTGCATAATCTCTTGCAGTAGCATTAATATAAGATGAACCCACATAAGTGCCCGATGCATCAGGCTCGAAAGAAGTATGATACATTCCTGTTTTATAAAACAATTCTCTTTGAGCAAATGTTGAATATTCGTTCTCGTTAACACTATGCCGTATGATGCGTGAAAGAATATTACTGTTGCCACTGCTATAATTAAATACTTTACCTGGCGTATGTGCCAAAGGAAGCGATGCCACATAACCGGCCATATTATCTTTTCGATACAACATGTTGGTCACATCACTTGATTGGGTATAATCTTCTTTGAAATCAAGGCCACTCATTTGTTGCAGTAGTTGCTGAATAGTTATTGCATGCCTGGGATCTGATAGGTCTTTCCATTCGGCCACAGGAGCGGATTTCAGTATATCCAGCTTCCTTTGTTTTACCAGAATACCAATCAATGCTGCAGTAAAACTTTTTGCCATTGACCATCCATAAAAAATGGAATTCCTGTTAAAGTGATCCGCATATTTTTCTGCAACAATTTGTCCATCGTACAGCACAATCACCGCTCGTGTTCTTTGTTTTTTTCCCGGATAAGGTTCTGTAAAAGATTTTGCAACGGCATTATCAAGTTTAGTTTTATCAATCGCGGCAGGAAATTTATCTGGAATTTTATCACCCATAGGCCAGGGAATCGTATCTGTATTTAATGCCGGAGGTGTTATTGTGGTAAAAGGTTGTGAACGCAATTCACTTTCACTGATATTATTAATAAGTGTGCATCCCACTCCCTTCCTGTAAACAGCTTTTTTTGTTGCAAATCCCCAGATAGAAGCGGTTACCGAAGAATCAGTAATATCAATTTTAGTAGTGGCCATATTAAAAGGATACTCCGAAAGCTCGCTGCTGTCTATATCGGTTTTATCCCTCTCCGAAACAAAAACGCAGGAGCACATTTGTTTGGCATCATACCCGCTGATTAACGGAAAAGATACCCAGCCAAAATGAATGGCCCATAGTAATGCTATCAATATAACGGTGAAGCATATACGAAGAATGAGTTTTTTTGGAAACATTTGTCAATGGTAGTTGTTTAATGAATCATTCATTTATTTCAATTTTACTAACACATCTTTATTTTTATATAATAGTGAAGAATATTTTTCCGATTCTTGTAAGGCTGCCCTTAGCGCTGCAGGTTTATCCAAAATCAAATAATCATCTTTCCCAACGGTATAATAAGTAAGACGTATCTTTTTTTCGTTAATCAATTTTACCAGTTCATCTGAAGCCGGGTAGCTTATTTCAATTTTATCATTCCCATCAAAAGAAACGCGCAGAATAAAATGCCGGGCAATTAACCATTGGCTGTAGTCGTCCTTTCTTTGGAGAAAATTTTTTTCAATTTCGAACTGGCAATCTATAAAGTATGAATTTCCCAATTGAATAAACCTTGCGTTGAAGTAGGTGGTATCCATCACGCTTTTATTTTCCTCGTCAGCACTCACTATCGTTGCGAGGTAAAGCTTCTTGTTTTCGCCTGCTACCGTATCTATCTGGTAGTAAACTGAACTGTCTTTAATTTCTTTCCATTTACCGATCAATTCTTTTTTAAACAGAAAATCTTTTTTATTTTCTGATAGAGGATATAAAGTATTCACTACATTACAAGAGCTACTTAATATTGCGGCTGTCAATGACAGTAAAAAAAATTTCTTTTTCATTTTTTAAAACTTTAGATAAATAATTAATTAACTTTTTCTCTTGCAATAAAAGAGGCTGCAGTGTTTTATTGTCTTCAATTTTCAGTTTACGGTTATACTCACCAGTTCATCAATAAAATCGTAAAATGTCTGGCGCAATTTGCTATCACCATCGGTGCCATAATTTACAAAGAAAATATGAGTTACTCCTTTGTTGGGAAAATAAAAAAGATTGGCAGAGTATCCTACATCTCTTCCTTTGTGACCAATACCCGCATCAATTCCTTTATCTAAAAATGTTTTCTGAATACCATATCCATATAGGTTTGTATCATCCTGCTTGCCCCATGTTTGCATAATGGCCATGGAAGATGGTTTCAGCAAAGTTTTTTTAATAAATAATGCATCGGCAAATTTGAAAAGATCAAATACATTGCTGTAAATACCTCCATACCCATTGCCGCTGCCGGTAACAAGATTGGAAACATTTACAATCGTACTGTTATTATATAAGTCGAAATAACCTTGTGCTACTTCATTGGGCAATACATCATGTGGTTGATAATAGGTATGCATCATCCCAAGCGGGTTAAAAATAATTTGCCGTAACAGGTCCGAATGTTTTTGCCCGGTTTGTGCTTCTATAATCATTGCCACCAAAACAAAGTTGGTGTTGGAATATACTGCGGTATCACTTGGTGCAAATAATGGCGGCAGATCATAAACGTAAGACAACAATTCTTCCGGCTGCCATTCTTTATTCGGATTATTGAGTACGGCGAGATAAAAACTATTTTGCTCAATCAGATCCGGAATACCGGTTTCATGCTTCATGCATTGGCCCAACGTGATTTGATTGCCATTGGCAAGGCGGCTTGTAATGCGCGGTGGCAGCCAGTGTGTAATCTTTGTGTTGAGATCTTTATAACCAATGCCGGTATTTACAGAATCTTCCATCAACTTAAACACCAGCGTACTTACTATCAGTTTAGTGATGCTGGCAGCTTTGGAAACAGTGCCTGGTACAAAATCAATATTGTTGGCAATATCCGCTTTGCCAGCTGCACCAATCCATGTTCCGTTTTTATCATTCACCAACAAGGATATGCCCGGTAATCCTTTTTTTGTATATTTTTCGAGCAATGCTTTCAGCGCTATATTTTTAGGATGAAGATTGCTGGTATCATTCCATGGCGCATCTGTTCCAATACTTCTTGTTTCTACAATTTGCGCTCTTTTACATGAAATAAATAACGAAGCGATGAGTAAAAAAAGGAATATATGTTTCATGGCTTTACTGTTTAAATATTATTTTGAATGAAGAGGAAACTGAATACCGAGCATCATCATATCAGTGGGCAATAATGGGACATACGATTTAATAAAAGGGAATTGCAACCGTTGCTGATAATTCAGAAACAAAGTTCCGAAGGAAGAAATTTTTTTGCGAATGCATGCACTGAAACTTATCATGGCCTGGGGCCTGCCCCAATTGGCTTTTTTTTTATATGTGCCATCATCCTGCAATACGAAAATCTTTTCAGCAGAAATAGCATGAAGATAACCCGCGCCCAGCGAAGCTTCTGCACTAAATGTTTTAAAAAACTTATAACGATAACCAAGTTCACTATACAGCGTAATAGTTTGCTGCACAAAACGGTGATAAGAATAACCGAGTTTGAATGTTTGAAACCAATCATGTTTCGGTTTCGTTTTCCAGCTGAAACCCGATCCTGCTTCAAAGCCCGGATGAAACTCTTTGGTAAAAAGATGACTGAAACTGCTAAACGGAAAATCTGTATGCAGGGTGGTGGCGGCAATGCTGATATGATCCAACTTGTGTTTTTGTGAATAAACATTTATCCTGCAACAAAAGAATAAAATCGAAATAAAAATTATCTGTTTCATGGTTTTTGGTTTCACGATTACTATTTATTGCAAAGAATTTTGAATACTTTGAGCCGAAGGGCAATCCACTATATCGCAAAGTTTTTGAGTAGTTCCGTTTGGATAATGTACCGTAGTACAAACGGTGCAAACTCGGAGAGCATCGGCAATACTACCTTTATTCCTCGCGGTAATTATCGGTGTTCCTTTCGGGGAAAAATATTGATGGCCCGCTACCTGGTGATTTTTTATTGTCAACACTAACTTTGCACCATTAACAGAAAGGAATGAATGATTCCCATCACTCAATGTTCCTATTTCAATAGCTTTATTATTTTGTAGTTTAAATACGGTTGTATCCTTTTTTGTTTTTTGGGCTAATGCAGAAACTGTTGCTGCAAATGCAAGAACTGAACAAATAAAAATCCTTTTCATTTTTTTGGTTTTAAATTTTATAATAAAAATGCTGAATGTTTTTTTGAAGGGCAGAACACAACTATTAATTTAATAATCGTGTTCTGCCGGAGATTCATTGATGTTTATGTTTTTGGTTAAACATATAACCGATTTTTATGCCGAAGCAATTATTTTTAATTTTCGCATTTTCATCCGGGCTATTAGAGTTCGTGTTGGCTATGTTGCTTAGACCAAGCGTATAATTGCCGGTAATTAAAAAGCCTCCGTTGGTTTTATAACCTGCCGTAAAGTTGGCGCCTAGGTCCAAATGTTTTACTTCATTTTCGCCGGAGCCAAAATGAATTTTTTCATTATCATCAGGCATCGAGTGATCCGTCCATTTGGTTTTATCCATACCGGATATTCCATAAGCAACCGAAGGGCCTGCGCCGGCAAAGAAACCGTTAGCATTATACACAAAGTTTAACGGCAATTCAAGATAATTAAGGTTAAAAGTTTCTTTTATGGGATCATCCTTAGCTATATATCCTTTCTGAATAAAATTTAGTGCCGGCTGAAAATGAAAATTTTTTGAGATCGGCACATCAAGCAGTAACCCGGCGGTGATACCGGTTTTTGTATCAGGCGATGCGTTGATGCCGCTGGCTTTCACTTTCACATTGGAGAATGATGCGCCTGCAGTGATGCCTATTGATGTTTGAGCTTGTGATGCAAATGACGTGAGGAGAATCATTGACGTCATTAAAAGTGAATTTGATTTCATTTGATTAATTTTTGGTGAAGAATTTTTATACCGTAAAATTCATCCACCGTTAGCCTTATTCCTAATTGATGTTTCCTTAACGGCGATAATTGATTTGCATTTTTAGCAAAAAAAGGGAAGGATATAATTCATATTTGCATTTTTTGCAGACGGCGTTCTATTTATTTAATGAACGGCATATATTTAATATATAAAACCAAAAACATGAATGCAACTGAACTCCAGGTGGCTTTTTTGAACAAGATCAAAAGCCAGTTACCACTGCATCTGTCACTGGTGGATGCCATTGCAGAACTGCTGCATATTAGTAATGACAGCGCTTACCGGAGGCTGAGGGGCGAAAAGCATCTTACATTTGATGAGATACAACTGCTGGCAACAGAGTATAAAATATCACTCGATAGTTTTTTGCATCTGCAGCAGGATGCGAAAATATTTTGGGGTAAGTATATAGAGCGGGATCATTTTGATTTTGAAAATTATTTGCAGCGAATGGTAAAACAACTTGAATTTTTTCTTCCATCAATTAACCGCCATTTGATTTACCTGAACAAAGACATTCCCATCTTCCACCACTTTATGTTTCCGGAATTAGCGGCATTCAAATGTTATTTCTGGATCCGGTATGACCTGGATTATCCGAAATTCAACCGCGACCAATTTTTAATTGAAGATTTTATAGACATATTTAATAACACCGGTAAAAAAATCTCTGACCTGTATTTGAAAATACCTTCAACCGAAATATGGAACATTGATTGCATTAATACAACCATACGGCAAATAGATTATTACAGGGAAACAAAAATTTTTAAGTCGCATGAAGATATCAAAGTTGTATATGATTGCCTGGAGAAATTAGTGGATCACATAGAAATGCAGGCAGAGTACGGGTATAAATTCCCATTTAAAAAACCGGAGCTATCGGAAAAAGTAAAATACAATGTGTATATTAATGAGTTTATTTTGGGCGATAATACCATTGCCGTGGAACTGGATGGTGAGCGGTTGGTTTTTCTGAATCATAACGTAATCAATTATATGATGACCAATAACAAGGAATTTATCAACTACACATTTGATACCTTAAAAATATTGATGCGGAAATCAACACTGATTAGTGAGATAAGTGAAAAAGACCGGCAACGGTTTTTCAATAACTTACGGGAACGCATACACGAAAAAAGAAAACTTCTATAAAAAATATTTTATGCACTTACCTGAAAAATCTGCAACTACGGGCGGTATGCAATACCAGATGCAAATCTATATTGCCGGAACCAAAAATATAAAACCCCGGCTGCCTATATCTTTTGAAGCGCTGGAAAAAAAAGCCTCTGAAATAATGAAGCCGGAAGCATTTGCTTACATTGCCGGCAGCGCCGGCAGCGAAATTTCTGCTTATAATAATATACATGCATTCAACAAATGGCAAATTATTCCGCGCATGATGGGCGATGTTTCACACAGGGATATTTCAATAAAATTATTTGGAAAACATTTTCCCTCTCCTGTATTGCTGGCGCCCGTTGGTGTTTTATCAATAGCTCATCCCGAAGCAGAAATAGCAGTTGCCCGTGCAGCTAAAAAACTTCGTGTACCCATTACCGTTAGCACTGTATCATCTAAAACAATGGAAGAGATTGCCGCCACAAGCGGGGATAATCCTCATTGGTTTCAGTTGTACTGGGGCCGTAATAATGATTTTACAAAGAGCATTCTTTCGCGTGCAGAGAAGACAGGCTACAGCGCTATAGTAGTAACGCTGGACACCAGATTGTTTGCATGGAGGGAGCGGGATATCCAAAATGCCTACCTGCCATTTTTATTTAATGAGGGGATGGCCAATTATTTCAGCGATCCTGTTTTCCTAAAAACTGTTGGCGACCCTGCAAAAGATAAAATGAAAACGCTGCAGCATTTTGCAGAATGTTTTTCAAACCCTTCATCTACGTGGAAAGATCTTGCCTTTATAAAAAGTTGTACAAAGCTGCCGGTAATTGTAAAAGGTATTCAGCATCCCGATGATGCTAAAAAAGCAATGGATAACGGAGCCGATGGCATTATTGTTTCTAACCATGGTGGCCGGCAGTTAGATGGTGCAATAGGTTCGCTGGATACACTTGATAAAATTGTAAATAAGGTGGGCGATAAAACAACCATTTTGTTTGATAGCGGCATCCGGCGTGGTGCAGATGTTTTTAAAGCAATGGCGCTGGGGGCACAAGCGGTGTTAGTTGGAAGGCCGTACGCTTATGCATTGGCGCTTGGCGGCGAAGATGGAGTAGTGGAAGTAATTAATAATTTGCTCGCAGATGTTGATCTTACGATGGGCCTCGCAGGATGCACCTCGTGGAAGGATGTAACAAAAAAACGGTTGCAATATTTTGAAGAATAATTACGCGAATATAACGGTAATGCCCGCCTGACTAACGGGCAGGCATACACGAAAACTGCTTATTTACAACACTATATTTTGTACCAACTCACTCTTATACGGATAATCTGTATTAAAGTGCAACCCGCGGCTCTCGTGCCTGAACTGTGCTTCTTTTACAATTAAATAACCTACTGTTATCAGGTTTCTTAATTCGCAGAGTTGGGGTGATACATAAGTTGCTTCGTATAATTGCTCGGTTTCTTCGTGCAGCAAGTCGAGCCGCTTCATGGCGCGTTCCAGCCTTACATTGCTGCGTACAATACCAACATAATCCGTCATTACGAGTTGCAATTCTTTCAGGCTTTGTGTTATTAAAATCATTTCTTTGGGTGCCGTTGTTCCTTTGGCATTCCAGTCGGGGATAGCTTCGTTGAATTGTAACAAATTTATTTTTCTTGTAGCATCCAGGTAACAACGATGAGCGAATACCATTGCTTCCAGCAATGAATTACTGGCTAACCTGTTTGCTCCGTGTAACCCGGTGCTGGCGCATTCTCCGCAGGCGTATAAATTTTTTATAGATGATCTTCCCCACTCATCCGTTTTTATACCTCCGCAACTATAATGCGCCGCGGGCGCAACGGAAATATATTGTTTGGAAACATCAATACCGATGGATAAACATTTTTCGTAAATATTGGGAAAGTGATGCACAAAATTTTTCATATCCATTGCCGTGCAATCCAAAAAAACATTCTCAGTACCATTTATCTTCATCTCATTATCTATGGCACGGGCAACAATATCGCGCGGAGCTAAATCTTTGCGTTCATCATAATTTATCATAAATGCTTCGCCTTTGTGATTGCGTAAAATGCCACCATCACCGCGCACTGCTTCTGTAATTAAAAATGCCTGCCCGCTTTTTCCTGCTTCGTACAATGCTGTTGGATGAAACTGGATGAACTCCATATTTTCTATTCTTCCTTTTGCACGATAAGCCATGGCCACACCATCGCCGGTTGCAATAGATGGATTAGTGGTGGTGCGATATACCTGCCCGTTGCCGCCGGTAGCAAGCAATGTGATTTTGGAAATAATTTTTTCTATTTCTTTTGTATGCATGTTCAGCACATACACGCCGAAACATTCAATATCAGGCGTAGATTTGGTAACCAGGTATCCTAAATGATGTTGGGTGATTATATCCACAACAAAATAATGATTCAGCAGGTGAATGTTTGGTTTTGCAGCAATCGCTTTTAATAAAGTATTTTCAATTTCTTTTCCTGTTACGTCTTTGTGATGCAATATCCGGAATTCGCTGTGGCCGCCTTCTTTACCCAATGCATATTCCCCCGAAGTATCTTTGTCGAAGTTAGCGCCCCATTCTATAATTTCTTTTATTCGCTCCACTCCTTCGCGCACTACTATTTCCACCACTTCAGGGTTGCACAATCCGTCACCTGCAATTAAAGTGTCTTCAATATGTTTTTCAAAACTATCGTTGTCAAAATCTGTAACACCTGCCACACCGCCCTGTGCATACTTGGTGTTTGTTTCGTCGCTGAATGTTTTTGTAAGAATGGTGATTGTTTTATCCGGGCAATCCTGCGCTACTTTAAGTGCATAGGTTAAGCCTGCTATACCACTGCCTATTACCAAAAAATCTGTCTTCATTTATTTATTTCAGATAATTTTCAAAATTAATGTTCCTGCAAATTTTTTATACATCCTTGGTAAAACAAAAATCTCCTGATTTTTTAAAGCTTAGGAGGAATCAGAAGATTTTGCAAATGAATTTTATTATGCATGAACTAATGCCGGTTCTACCCATGCATTATTTTCTTTTAAAAGATTGATCAATTCTTCAACAGCGATATCTTCCGGCACAGAACGTTTTATAACTTCTTTCCCTTTGTATAAAGTAATTTTTCCCGGCCCGCTGCCTACATATCCAAAATCTGCATCGGCCATTTCGCCCGGCCCGTTTACAATGCAACCCATGATGGCAATCTTCACTCCTTTTAAATGATTGGTGACCGCGCGAATCTTTGCCGTTGTTTCCTGCAAATCAAATAATGTTCTTCCGCAACTGGGACAACTGATGTATTCTGTTTTGGAAATGCGTGTTCTTGTTGCCTGCAAAATTCCAAACGAAGTATTATTGATAAATTGCTCAATAGTTGAATTGCTAATATGATTTCTTCCGCTCGCATTCATTTGTGCGTAACTCCCGGCCAGTTGCTCATAACTTTTTTTCGTCATTCCTAAACATATTCCATCACCAAAACCATCCAATAATAATCCGCCTGCCTCTGTTGCGAAATGAATTAAATGCTCGTCAGTAGTTTGCCAGTTGCTATCAACCGTAATAATCACCGGATTTTTAATATTGTTTTCTTCCAATTCAATAAACATCCGGCGAATGCTTTGCATGGCATTTATATTAGCAGAGCTTAAACAAACAACAGCAGTGTTATCTTTTTTTAATTTGTTAAATAAATTTTTTATATCGAATGCCGGATAGTCTTCAGAATAACAATCGAGCTTTACAAAGTTGGCAATGGATGATTTAGTTAAGTTACCATCCAGATATTCTTCTTCAGTTAATAAAGGCAAATGTTTTTCTTTATCTTTTGCTTGCTGCCATGCTGCATAATAATTTATTACTCTCAATGTACCAGGTAATGCAAAATGAATTTTTGTATTACCTCCAAAAATATAATCAGCAGCCATATCGCTGATGTTCCATTTATCAAGCGATTCATCATAACGGTAACCAATACACGATAAATCTCCGGGAACTATTTTTTCCATCTTGCTGAAATCGGCAATAACAACCGGCACATGCTTCTCCCCAATATTCAATACTTCAAAAGAATGACGCCTTTCCTTTTTTGTAAGAACCGATAGCGAAGATTTTTGTATAGCAGGAAGTGCAGCGCTGTTTATATTGTTATATCGTTTCACAATGTTTTTACAGACCGGTATTTCAAATTCCGGATCTTCGGTTAATGAAACACGAATAGTATCGCCAATGCCATCTTCTAATAATGTGCCGATACCAATAGCAGATTTAATTCTTCCGTCTTCACCATCGCCAGCTTCGGTAACACCGAGATGCAGCGGATAGCAATGCCCCAATTCTTCCTGCATATTTTGAATCAACAACCGGTATGCTTCCACCATCACCTGCGGGTTGCTGCTCTTCATGCTGAGTACGATGTTGTAATAATTTTCACTTTCTGCAATGCGCAAAAATTCCATAGCGCTTTCCACCATGCCAATGGCTGTATCGCCATAGCGGCTCATAATGCGATCACTTAATGAACCATGATTGGTGCCAATGCGCATAGCAGTTCCGTATTCTTTACAAATTTTTACCAGGGGTGTAAAGCGATTTCTGACTCGTTCAATTTCTTCGTGATAATCTGCATCACTGTATTCTATCAGTTCAAATTTTTTCTTATCTACATAATTGCCGGGGTTTACTCTTACTTTTTCTACAATGCGGGCAGCAATCTCTGCAGCGTTTGGTGTAAAATGAATATCCGCTACTAACGGTGTGGCATAACCGCGTTTTCTCAATTCATTTTTTATGTTCAATAAATTTTCTGCTTCTTTCTTTGAAGGCGCTGTAATGCGCACCAACTCTGCACCAGATTCAATGCAACGAATGCTTTGCTCCACTGTAGCGATGGTATCCATCGTATCGGTGGTGGTCATTGTTTGAATACGGATCGGATTAAAATTACCTAACAACAGGTCGCCAACTTTTACTTCAAGGGTGGCGAGTCTTTTATAATTTGTTAAGGATTCGGCGTAAAGTTCCATAGCACTCATTTGTTATGCAAAAGTACGATTAAAACAATGGCGTGTTTTACCAATCCTTCTCCGGCTTATCAAGTGCAGGGGCGCCTTTTATTTTATGCAGTTTGTCTTGTAGTTCTTTTTCATTTTGCAACAACGCTTTTAATTTTTCTTCGGCATCCTGCCGGCTCATTTTAGACGACTGTGGCTGTGGTTGATTTTGTTGCTGGTTTTGCTGCTGCTGTTTTTGTTGTTGCTTTTTCTGGTTTTTCTTTTGTTGCTGCTTGTTGTTTTTTTGATTTTGCTGTTGCTGTTGTTGATATTGCTTCAGCGCTCGCTGCAGATTCTGGCGAGCATCTGAATCATTCGGGTCCAGCATTAAGGCGTTTTCATAAGCGCTAATACATTCAGGAAGTTTTTTTGCATTTTGGTAAGCGACTCCTTTGTTGTACCAGGCTTTCTCTTTGGTAATTTTATCCGTTGCATTTTGAATAGTATTGTCGTAAGCCTGTATGGCATCTTCGGTATTGTCTTTCCGGTAAAGGGTGTTTCCGAGGTTATAATTTGCCGTTGCATTTTCAGGAGCACTCTTCAATGCATTACGGTAATTATTTTCTGCGGCTTTGTAGTTATTTTTTTTATAGGCTTTATTGCCATTAAATATATCTTTCTTTATATTTTGTGCAATCAATGTATTGTTTAAAAAAAGAAGTAACAACAGGGTGGTAATACTTTTACCGGTTTTCTTTTTTTCAGAAATAAAAAATTCAATAATTAAAAACAGGAAAGCAGCCGCAAGAAAATACTGAAAAAATTGTTTAAACGATTCATAAGAACTATCGTTGGACGCCATCTCCTTGCCCAGGCCAGATAGTTGTTCATCAATATTTTTGGCTACTTCGTTGGTAGTGGAATATAATTGATATAACCCCCCACTGCTTTTTGCAATGCTTCTTAATGTTTCTTCATTCAGTTTTGTAACAACGGTATTGCCCTTATCATCTTTTTTATATTGGCCTGTTTCCGGGTCCATAATCAATGCGCCTTGCGGAGATCCGATGCCAATGGTATTCACCGTTATTCCTTCCTTGCCCAGTTCTTTTGCTGCTTTTATCGCATCATCATCATGGTCTTCGCCATCGCTTATTAAAATAATTGTTTTGTATGTTTTTTCTTTTGGGTCAAATGCGGAGTAACACATGCGCAATGCATCGCTGATTACCGTTCCCTGTGTTGGCACATCGTCGGGCGATGCAGAAGAGAGATACATTTTTGCAGCTTCATGATCAATGGTAATGGGCATTTGCAAATAAGCACGCCCTGCAAATATTACCAGGCCCACTTTATCGTCGGGTAAATTATCAATGATTTTAGATACCACTTGTTTTGCGCGCTCCAGCCTCGATGGCTGAATATCCTGAGCCAGCATGCTTTTGCTTACGTCAAGCGCTATCATTACATCAATGCCCTTCCTGGTAATGCGGTGCGAACCATCCGGCACCACAAGGCTGGCTAATGCAACACCGCATAATGCAAACCCGATTATAAAAAGTACCAGCTTTACAGCAAACTTAGCCCGCGAAAAATTTTTCGTCAACTGTTTTACCAACCGTGGATCGCCGATTTTTTTTGCAGCATTTTTTTTCCATCGTATCAAAAGCACATATAATAATATAATGACCGGTATGGCCGCGAGGGACAGGAAGTATTCGGTATATTGGAAGTGTAGCATTGCCTGCTAAATTATGCATGAATGTTTGTGGCAAAAAGTTAAAAAGTAAACGCAGGATTTCAGTTTATATTTCGCGTTCCTGCGCCCGCAGCCATCTTTCGGGTATTTCATTATTGCTGGCAAAAAGATAATCATTATAACTGCAGGCGATTATTTTTTTATTGGGCAACTCCATCCACCAACGCCCGGTTTTTTTGCTTTGTATAAAAATGGTATCTACTTCTGCAAAAGCCGTATGATATTCATTAAAATTTTGTCTTTCATTCAGCGATGTTTCCACAGCGCTTTTGCTTTTACCATCAATAAAATACCAGATCATTTGCGCTATTTGCAATGCAGTAAGATCGTTTTCATCTCTTACCGCATCATATCCATAAATACCCAATGAAGTGAGGTTGTGGCTAAGGCCGGCATAACGGGCAAGCGTACACGCTTCTTCACCCGAAAAGCCATTCGGGCTGCAACTATTGGCAGGTGCATCGCTGTGTTTTATGGCAGCAATATCAAAGCTGATCATGTTTGAATTGCGTATTACCGGTTCCACTTCTTCAATTTGTTCTTTTACTTTGCCAAGCCGGTAGCAATCGAATCGCAACTTATCCATCGTTTCCAGCATTTGAGGATGTACAAAATAACTTTGAAAACCGATGTGATTGTAATGCCGGATCACATTGGGCTCGCTGGTGAGCATTTCCATTAAAAAATTTGCACTTCTTGCCTGCAGTTCACTGCGCAGGTCAATAGCTGCATCTATTACCGTAGCTTCACTTATCCTGTTTAAATCTTTATATGCATAATATTGGCCCAACGTATTATCGTGCGAACCGCCAATGAGGATAACCGTTTTATTCAGTTCCAATAATTCTTTTACTACAGTTTTTGTTGCAGCATAAGTGTCAGTAAGGGCAGCGCCACATTTAATGTTACCAACATCGGCAATCTTTACATCCTGGTGCCAGTAATATAATTGATATAACTGTTTGCGTACTGCATCTGCTGCATTCAAGTCGGCAATGAAAGAATCGCCGCGATATTCATTTACTCCGGCAATAACCACATCTGCTTCCGAAAGATCCGGTAATTCTTCTTCATACAGATTTACAAAATGGCCGAGTTGGCTGTTATTGTAATTTTTATCGTCGTTTAAAATTTGTTTATTTACAGGAGTTAAAAATTCATATAAATCGAACATGGAATTTTTTTTGCACAAACCTAATTATAATATTAAATAAATAAAATTGGCCATAGCATTTTTTTATTCATATTCAGGAGTATTTCAAATTTTCGCCGGTTGGTGAGGACACCAACCGGGACAGCCCGCTGTGGGCGGTGTCCCCACTGCCCACAGGCAGCACCTCAATGCGAAAATTTGAAATACTCCTCATATTCATAAAAACTTTGTGAATAACAGATTCACATTACATTTGTGCTATGAATAATTTGCTGGAAGAAATAGAAAAATCAAAAGAAGAGATTCGCAACTTTTCTACTGCGGATAAAAACCCTGCAGAAACTTTTCGCATACGCTTTCTGGGCACAAAGGGCAGTATCAAAAACCTGATGGGCGAAATGAGAAATGTACCTGCAGAAAAACGCAGAGATGTTGGGCAATTATTAAATGAACTTAAAATAATTGCCGAAGAAAAATTAGAAACATTAAAGTTAGCAACAGAAAATAATGAACCCGCTAAAGGTAGTATTGATATCACCTTGCCGGGCGAAGCATTGCCACTCGGAAGCAGTCATCCCATCACTATCGTACGCAATAAAATTATTTCTATTTTTCAACGGCTTGGTTTTGCAGTGGCAGAAGGCCCGGAAATAGAAGATGACTGGCATAACTTTACAGCGCTTAATCTTCCGCAGAATCATCCGGCGCGGGATATGCAGGATACCTTTTATCTATCACATTCCACCACGGGCGGCGAAGACTGGATACTGCGAACGCACACCAGCAGCGTGCAGGTGCATGAAATGCAAAAGAAAAAATTGCCCATCAGAATTATTTGCCCAGGGCGTGTGTATCGCAATGAAACGATCAGCGCACGTGCACATTGTTTCTTTCACCAGGTAGAAGGCTTATATATAAATACAGATGTATCGTTTGCTGATTTGAAACAAACCTTGTATTTCTTCGTGCAGGAAATGTTTGGCGATACCGTGAAGATTCGTTTCAGGCCATCCTATTTTCCATTTACCGAACCAAGTGCTGAAATGGATATTAGTTGCCTGATATGCGCCGGCGAAGGATGCAGTGTGTGCAAGCATACAGGATGGGTCGAGATTTTAGGCTGTGGTATGGTGCATCCGAAAGTATTGGAAAATTGTGGTATTGATAGTAATAAATACACTGGCTTTGCATTTGGTATGGGCATTGAACGAATTGCCATGCTGAAATACCAGATAAAAGATTTACGACTCTTTAGTGAAAATGACCTGCGGTTTTTGAAACAATTTACAAGCGCGGTGTAAAAAATTTTTAAGAACAGGGAAGAGATGATAATTGAAGCAGATAAAAAAATATTACCCTTTCATTGATCTTCTGAAACACTTTCACTATGTCTTTATCTATTTGCATTTGCGGGGCCGGAACTATGGGAAGCGGTATTGCACTGGCCGCAGCACAAAATAATATTCAAACAATTTTATTTGATGTGCAACCCCCGGCAATAGAAAATGCAAAAGCAGTTATCGAAAAAAATCTTTCTTTTTTAGTTGAAAAAAATAAAATTACCCCGGAACATAAAACCGGCATAGAA
>Ga0157370_10001180_pt1 | contig 32585 bp, 21 predicted proteins | sample C35metaG_FD_113463 | JGI IMG/M metagenome (GOLD analysis project Ga0157370, IMG submission 113463) | Corn rhizosphere microbial communities from Kellogg Biological Station, Michigan, USA - C3-5 metaG | ecosystem: Host-associated > Plants > Roots > Rhizosphere > Soil | place: USA: Michigan...
AACTTTCTAAAGCTGCTTTTGTATTAATATGATACGATGCGAAAGCCAATGGCTTTTCAGACGGGAAATAATTAAAAATATTTTTATTGATTTTTCTATCGCTTATTTTATTCACGACGGCTGCAATCTCTTTAGAATATTCAATAACTTCTTCGATTCGGGCATTGTCATTATCAAAATAGAAATCAACATTAATTCCTTTTATAAAATTTCCGAAATTTTTCTGCATCGGCAGGAATTTGTCATAACCGCCAAATATAGCCGTCGGATAATTGTATGCCGAGTACAAACTCGAAATTGCTCCGCCATAATCTACCCAAGACGAAATATCTGCCGACTCGTTTATTTTGGATGAACTTGGTGCAGTAAAACCATTTTCAAATAATGCTTTTATAATTTCACTTTGTTTTTCGGCAAGATTTCGATCAAATTCTGCCTGCTGCAAAGTATATTCTTCATAAGGATTTCCGTCGTACAAATATTCTTCTTGAGCCGAGTTTTCCATTGCTGCAGGTACATCAATTACTATTGGTGCCTCAACAATTTGTACTTCATTTTCTGGAACAGCTGCAGGATCTGTATAACTTTCGTCAGAATAAATAGAATCGGTTACAACTGGCGGCTGTAAATCATAAACATTTTTAGAAAATCGTTTCGTTAATTCTAATACTACTAGATAATTATCATTCCATACCATCGATCTCTTCTTACCTTTTACGGTCAAAACAGAATAATTTCCGAAATCTTCAATTCCCGCAATCGAATCATTGCTGTTGTCGATCTTAAATTCTTTGATTAAAAATTGTTTAAGGGCCTCTTTACTTTTTATGGGAATAGTAACTTGGTAATACGGAATACTATCCATGAAACTTCCATGGATTGTTATTTTCTGATCTAAATGTATCAGCGAAGTATATTTACTGAAATCAAAGTCTGGCTTTTTACTGCTGTATTTGCTTACTAATGGATGATTTAGAACTTCTGAAACACTCACTTTTTTAGAAAGCTGGTTTCCGTTGAATTGTACAAAATAATCGTATTTGGATGTATTGATCTGACCAAAAGTCAAATACGTGGCGAATAATAAAAATAGAGTGTAAAAATGCTTCATAATTAAGGCTTTAATTGGATGGTATTATTCATGAGGGTCGATTTTTTAAGAACACTGTACATACTTTGTTTTAAAAAAACGGTCTTTTTGTTTGCAGAAATTTTACTGTTCGAATTGTTTACAGAAAGAATGTCTTTGTCAAAACTATAAATAGCGATAATGCTGGCTTCTTCAAGGTCTTTCTTTTTCTTCGGGTCGTTTATGACTTTTTCTGGAATTGGATAAGAGGCTATTCTTTCAAAATTTTTGCCGCTTCCGCTAAAGTGAATTTGATCACGCTGATTGTTGATTGTATTAACAACAGCATTTAATGCTTTTAGATTAGCATAATTGAGTTTGATGATGAAAACGTAATTATCAAAATCTGTTTTTGTGGTAACGTTTGAAATTCCTTCAATTTTTGAAGCTTTAGATTTAAAGTCTTCCAGTTTTTGTGCAATTTCCTGTTCGTTTGGGATTTTAACGCCATCGACTTCTTCCAAAAAAATAGCCGATTTGGTTTTAAACCAAGATCGAGAAAAGTCGATCATAAGAGTATATTCGCCACTTTGATCGTCGTGGTGTTTGATTCTTTCTGTTATCTCAAAACAACTTGTTAAGAGCAGACAGCAAAATAAAGCGAGAAATTTCTTCATTTAGCAAATTTAGATGGAAATATTTTAAAAACCTTATTTCTTCTAAATTCTGGCAGTAAAGTTTCTTAAATTGGTCCAATATCTTCATAAAGTGATTTATCATCGATATTATATGCTTCATTATCAAACAACTTCTTCCAAACTAAAATGTAAAAATCTCTTATTGAAATTTGTGTTGGTAGACTAATTTGAGCTAAAGTTTGTTCGTAAGCGCTTTTAAGTTGATAATCTGTCCAGAAATTAATAGCAAATCTAAAACTTTCCTTAAACCTAAATTGCCAAGAAATATCTTCCGTTTTTAATTCTGAAACTAAAAACTCATTAACCAGCTTTTCAATACTTGAAGGATTATTTAAATTTAAGCCTAATATTTCAGAAGGTATTTCATATCCTTCACCCATAAAAGCCCAGAATCTCCAAACATAACCTTCACTGATCTTTCTTGTTTTCATTTATAAAATTTAAGACTGCTTAAAACCCGATCGCGTATATTTGCAATCCGTGCCCGCAATAGTGATTCATAATAATAATTCTCAAAACAAAAAATTAATCTTTGCCGGTACTGATTGCAAAATCTACGATATCTATTCTTCATCGTAAGCATCTCCATAAGACTCAAAATCATCGTCTAACCAAAACCAACAATCTCCATTACTAGAATATAATTTTTCTAACAATTCTGTAAAACTTTTAGCAATTATCATACTTTCATCTGGCGTTGCATGCGTTTCTAGATAACTATCATAGCAATATCCTAAATGAGATTTTCTCAAATCAATACTTATATATTGACCCAATTGTTCAGACTCACCAATAAGATACCATTCATTACTAATGTCTTCTTCTAATTCTTCCCATATTACATCATCTTCTGGATACAACTTCTTATTTGTTGGAGTAAATTCATTTAAAGAAACAATTCTAATTCCATATGGTTTATCAAAAAACAATTCTAGAGAATCATAGTTTTCATAAAAATATTTTAAATCTGAAGGTAATTCCAGATTGTCTTTCAAAAGAAATTCTCTTTTTTCAAGTTTACAATTAAGACTGTTTTTAATAGTTTCTAAAACTTCTATTATTTTCATTTTTTAATTTTTATAATTATTCCTCATTTGTAAATAAGCTAAGCTACAAACATTATGAAATACATCTTTAACCCCGTATTACAATCATTTTTTTTAAGATTTTTCCTAATTTTACAAATCTACTTCAAATAATAATATTCATCCAAATTTTTAGATAATATTAACTCATTCTCTATTAGCGTAAACTCCTTATTCTGTTCCTTTTTCTTTAACTTTGCAGCACTTTCATAAAAAGTAAAAATCTACAAAAACAAAAAAAGAACAACATCAATTTTAGTAACAAGGATTAATCAATCTGCTTTCAAAATCAGGTCGCAATCTGAAATCTAAAATCTAAATCTAAATTTATATGTTTCCATTACAAAGAAACCGTCGTTTAAGAACCAATGAATCTATTCGTTCTCTAGTTCGTGAAACCAGTTTAAGTCCGCAGGATTTTATGCTTCCTATGTTTGTTGCAGAGGGAAAAGACATTAAATCTGCTATTCCGTCAATGCCGGGAATTTACCGTCATTCACTGGACAACACGATCAAAGAAGTTAAAGAAGCTTGGGATTTAGGTATTAAAGCGGTAAACATCTATGTAAAAGTAAGCGACAACTTAAAAGACAATAAAGGAACTGAAGCTTGGAACAAAGACGGTTTAATGCAGCAAACTATCCGCGCAATTAAAGATGCTGTTCCAGAAATGATCGTTATGCCAGATGTGGCTCTTGATCCGTATTCTATTTACGGTCATGACGGAATTATCGAAAAAGGCCAGTTAATAAATGATGCTACTGTAGACGCTTTAACTCGTATGAGTTTAAGCCATGCAGAAGCTGGTGCCGATTTTGTAGCGCCAAGTGACATGATGGATGGACGCGTTTTGGCGATCAGAAAAGCGTTGGAAGAAAACGGACATCATAATGTGGGAATTATGAGTTACAGTGCAAAATATGCTTCGGCATTTTACGGACCTTTCCGCGATGCTTTAGATTCTGCTCCAGTTGACACACAAGATATTCCAAAAGATAAAAAAACATACCAAATGGATTATGCTAACCGAATTGAAGGAATTCGTGAAGCATTATTAGACGTTGAAGAAGGTGCAGATATCGTAATGGTAAAACCTGGAATTGCGTATTTGGATATTGTCCGCGAAGTAAAAAACGCTGTTCATGTTCCTGTAGCGGTTTACCAAGTTTCTGGCGAATACGCAATGGTAAAGGCCGCAGCAGAAAGAGGATGGCTGGATCATGACAAAATTATGATAGAGCAACTATATTGCATTAAGCGTGCGGGCGCTAGTATTATCTCGACTTATTTCGCAAAAGAAGCCGCAGTTTTATTAAATAAATAAAGATGAGAAAGGTTTTATTTTTAGCTGCCGTTTTAGCGTTTGCCTCTTGTAAAAAAGAAAGTTCTGAGACCAATACCTCAACAACAGAATCGTATTCTGAAGGAGAATCGGCGAAAGCCAAAACTCCAGAAGAACTTGGAAAACAAATTTTTGAAGGAACTGGAAACTGCGTTGCATGCCATCAGCCTGATCAAAAAGTGATTGGACCAAGTATTAAAGAAATTGCCAAAATCTACAAAGATAAAAATGGCGATATTGTGACTTTCTTAAAAGGAAAAGGAGAACCAATTGTCGACCCGAGCCAGTTTGAGGTTATGAAAACCAATTTTGCAATTACGCAGTCAATGTCTGATGAAGAATTGAAAGCTATTGAAGCTTACATTTATAGTAATTTGAAATAACAGCACAATGATGTTCCGTAGGAACATTTGATCGGTAAAAATTATATTATAATCCATTTACGTTCCATAGGACCGTTTGATTTTGATATAAATTTTAACGGTCTAACATATCAAATGTTCCTACGGAACGTAAATAAATGGGTTCGTCAATATTTTTTCTACCGACGAAACATTCCTACGAAATGATAACTGGGAATAATTACTCATATCTCAAGTTTAAAAACGAATAAAATAGTAAAGCAAAAGGGCGGTTCCGAAATTCGAAACCGCCCTTTTTTTATTATTAAAATCGATTACCAGATTTTAACTCGTTTTTCTGGTTCAACATACATTTTATCACCTTTCTTAATATCGAAAGCTTTGTAGAAAGCATCAACATTCTGGATTGGCACATAAGCTCTGTACATTCCTGGAGAGTGCGGATCTGTTTTTACTTGGTTTTTGATCGCTTCGTCTCTAGTTTTTGTTCTCCAAACGGTAGCCCAAGAAATAAAGAAACGTTGCTCTGGCGTAAATCCGTCGATTAAACCTGGATTACCATTTTCTTTTAGGTACAATTGTAAACCATCATAAGCAGCATTGATTCCGCCTAAATCTCCAATGTTTTCACCTAAAGTAAAATGACCATCAACATGCACTCCTGGCAATGGCTCAAGCGCGCTGTATTGATTTGCTAAATCTGTTCCTAGAGCTGTAAATTGTTTCAAATCTTCATCTGTCCACCAGTCTACTAGATTTCCTTCAGCATTGTAACGTGCACCAGAATCATCAAATCCATGAGAAATTTCGTGTCCAATTACAGCACCGATTCCACCATAATTAACGGCTTCGTCAGCTTGGTAATTGTAAAATGGCGGTTGTAAGATTGCTGCAGGGAATACAATTTCGTTATAAGACGGATTGTAATATGCATTTACCGTTTGAGGAGACATTCCCCATTCTGTTTTATCAACTGGTTTGCTTAATTTATCGATGCTTTTTTTGAAAGCCCATTTTGATAAATTTTTTGAATTATCAAAATAAGTTCCGCCTTCTGCAGTGCTTTTAATTGTTAAAGCAGAATAATCTTTCCATTTATCAGGATATCCAATTTTGATGGTGATTTTATTCAATTTCTCAACAGCTTTTACCTTTGTTTCTGGAGACATCCAAGTCAAAGAATTGATTCTGTTTTTGTAAGCCAGAATCACATTCTGAATCATTTTTTGAGCTTTCTCTTTTGCTTCAGCAGGAAATAATTTTTCTACATAAAGTTTTCCAAGAGCTTCTCCAACACTACGATTTACTACTGCAAGTGCTCTTTCTTCAGCTGGAAGTTGTTTTATTGCACCTCTTAATGTTTTGCTGTAAAAATCAAAATTAGCATTATCAATATCTGATGAAAGCTGGCTTGCAGCGCTGTTTAATAAATCCCATTTCAAATATTCTTTCCACTGCCCTACTTTGTTTTCTTTAAAAACAGTTTGCAAAGCAGTCATGTATTTAGGCTCGCTTACAATTACAGTATCCAATTTAGTAATTCCTAAACCAGTAAAGTATTCGTTCCATTTAATTGCCGGCGTCAATTTTTGAATATCAGCAATTGTCATCGGATTGTATTGCAAACGGCTGTCGCGTCTTTCAACTCTGTTTAATCTTGGCTGAGATAATTCTGTTTCTAAAGCTAAGATTTCAGCAGCGCTTTGTTTTGCTTTTTCTGGAGATTCTCCAATAAACTGAAGCATTCTAGCCACGTGTAATTCATATTTAGCACGTTTTTCTTTAGAATCTTTATCATCAGAAGTATAGTAATCTTTGTCTGGAAGACCCAATTGGCTTGGAGAAAGATTTACAGAATTTTTAGAACTGTTTTTATCATCAGCTCCAATGTAAATTCCGAAAAATCCAGAACCGCCTTCTTTTTCCATTTCCACTAAATATTTCTGAACATCAGCAACATTTTTAATAGCGTCAATTTTTTTCAAATACGGTTTAAGTGGTTCAATACCTCTTTTATTTCTTCCAACAGAATCTAAAACGGTATTGAATAAGTTAACAGCTTTTCCCTGATCAGTGTTTGACTTGTATTTTGGGTTTTTAGAAGCATCTTTTAAAACTGTCATTACATCTTTGTCAGTTCTTTTAATCAGCTCATTAAAACTTCCCCATGTTGTACGATCACTTGGAATTTCTGTTTTTTGAAGCCAAGTTCCGTTTACATATTTAAAAAAATCCTGACTTGGGCTAACTTTAGTATCCATATAAGATACATTGATACCTGGTTCCTTTGAGGCTGCGTCTTGGGCTTGAACTGCTGTTAAAGAAAACATTGCAGATATGACACCAAACACAGGTTTAGCAAATTGTTTTTTCATAAAAGTTTATGGTTTAAGGGAAAATACAAACATATTGTTATTATTTCTAAAATTGTGTTAAAATTCTAACTGGAAAATCATAAAGACACATAAATTTCACAAACATGAATTTTTAACTAATCAATTAGTTGCATATTGATCGTAAAAGTTACAAAAGGCTGTTAAAAAAATATTCGAGTAAAGTTTTTAAAATCTGCTTTTTGTATTTTTGCGCCAAATTATTTTTATGAAATCGCTTTTATACAAATACCGCAAATTCTTTATTGTTTTAATAGTGTTTTCGGTTGTTACGATATCTTTGTTTTACTCTGCCTTAAAACCTAAAAAGACTCTGCCAATTTATAATCCAGCCGATGTAAATCCTGAATTGGTAGACAGTACCATTCAATATAAAAGCAAATACCACACAATTGCCGATTTTTCATTTGTAAACCAAAACGGCGATACCATTACACAGAAAAATTACGAAGGAAAAATTTATGTTGCAGACTTCTTCTTTACAACCTGCGGATCTATCTGTCCAAAAATGTCAACGAATCTTGTTGATGTTCAAAAGGCTGTTTTAAACAATCCCAAAGTAATGCTGCTTTCTCATACGGTTTTCCCAGAAGTTGACAGTGTTTCTGTTTTAAAAGCCTACGCTATAAAATATGGCGTTGTCGACAGCAAATGGAATTTGGTTACAGGAGATAAAAAAGAAATCTACAAAATGGCCAGAAAATCGTACTTGGCAGTTAAACTCGGAAGACCAGACCAGTTGTACGATATGGTTCATACAGAGAATTTTGTTTTGGTAGATCAAAAACGCCGCGTTAGAGGTTTTTATGACGGAACAAACAAAGAAGACATAAAACGTCTTTTAGAAGACATCGATTTCCTTTCTCAAGAGTAAAAAGCCTTATTTTTAGAAACATTTAGCATTTGAGAAGGTGTTAAATGCCTTGGAATAAAGAATAATTGCCTACTTTTGCAATCTAAATTCAATCTAAATAAGCTTGCAAAATACAATACACACTCTGAAAAAAGGCGAAAAAGCCATTATCAAAGATTTTGATATCGATCTTATTCCACTGAAATTATTAGAAATGGGTTGTCTTCCTGGCAGCTTAGTTGAATTACTGCAGATTGCTCCTTTTGGAGATCCTCTATATTTGGATATTAACGGTTCGCATGTAGCGATTCGTATCGAAACGGCTCGCGAAATTGAAGTTGAACTTATCAAAACCAATTTGTAATGAGTGTTCAAAATATCAATGTTGCCCTTATCGGAAATCCGAATACTGGAAAAACCTCTGTTTTTAATCAGTTAACTGGTCTTAACCAGCAAGTTGGGAATTATCCTGGAATTACTGTTGAGAAAAAAATAGGTTTTTGCAAACTACCTCATAATATAAAAGCTAATATTCTTGATTTACCAGGAACCTACAGCTTGAATGCAAGTTCGATGGATGAAAGTGTGGTTATTGAACTTTTGCTAAATAAAAATGACAAATTATTTCCAGATGTTGCCGTTGTAGTAACAGATGTTGAAAACCTGAAACGAAATTTACTGATTTATACACAAATCAAAGACCTTGAAATTCCGACGATATTGGTGATTAACATGTCTGATCGTATGGAAAGAAAGGGAATTAGTTTGGATATTCCGTATTTAGAGGAAAAACTAAAAACTAAAATTGCCCTAGTAAGTTCTCGCAAAGGTTTAGGAATTGATGAATTAAAAGAATTGATTGTTTCGTATAAAACTCTTCCAAACGAACCTTGTTTAAATGCATCAGTAATTGATCCTGAATACTTTCAAAAATTACAACATGCTTTTCCCAATCAATTAATGTACAAATTGTGGCTGGTAATTACGCAGGATGTTAACTTTTCTAATTTAGACCGAAACGAAGTACGAAGTACTTTAACGAAATCACATTCAGAATTAAAGCGTTTACAGCAAAAAGAAACCATCAAAAGATACCAATTTATAAATGATGTTTTAAAAGAAGGTTTAAAAGTCGACGCTTCGATGGCGAAAGATATTCGTGCCAAATTAGACCGCGTTTTAACGCACAAAGTTTGGGGTTACGTGATTTTCTTTGCTATTTTATTTTTGATTTTTCAATCAATTTTCAGCTGGTCAACTATTCCAATGGATTTCATTGACAGCACTTTTGCTTCTTTAAGCAGCTGGGTTGCAGCAGAACTTCCAAGCGGTATTTTAACCGATTTATTGTCTCAGGGAATTATTCCAGGAATTGGCGGTGTTATTATTTTCATTCCGCAGATTGCCTTTTTATTCCTCTTTATTTCGATTCTGGAAGAAAGCGGTTATATGAGCCGAGTTGTTTTTCTAATGGATAAAATAATGCGCAGGTTTGGACTTTCAGGAAAAAGCGTCGTGCCTCTAATTTCAGGAACAGCTTGTGCGATTCCGGCAATTATGGCTACTCGAAATATAGAGAATTGGAAAGAACGCCTTATTACGATCTTAGTAACGCCATTCACGACTTGCTCTGCAAGATTACCGGTTTATGCTATTATTATTTCTTTGGTTATTCCGAGCAAACGAGTTTTTGGAATTTTAAATCTTCAAGGATTAACCTTAATGTCGCTTTACGTTTTAGGGTTTGTTGCGGCGATTTTATCGGCTTATATTTTAAATAAAGTTTTAAAACTAAACTCTAAAACGTATTTTGTTGTCGAAATGCCGAGTTACAAAATGCCGCTTTTAAAAAATGTCGGAATTAATGTTGTTGAAAAAACAAAAGCATTTATTGTTGGTGCAGGTAAAATCATCTTGGCGATATCGGTTATTTTATGGTTTTTAGCTTCATACGGACCTGGAAAAGATTTTAACGAAGCTGAGTCTATCGTAAAAGAAAGATTTGCTGCTAAAACTTTAGATGAGACTCAGTTTGAAAACGAAGTTGCTTCTCAAAAACTAGAAAACTCTTATATCGGATTAATGGGAAGAGCGATCGAACCAGCAATTGCGCCTTTGGGTTACGATTGGAAAATCGGAATTGCATTAATCAGCTCTTTTGCAGCCCGTGAAGTTTTCGTGGGAACTCTTGCGACTATTTACAGTGTTGGAGATACGGATAACGAATCGACCATAAAAAGCAAAATGCAGGCAGAAATACGTCCAGATACCGGGAAAAAAGTATTTGATTTCGCCACAGGAATATCTTTACTGCTGTTTTATGCTTTTGCTATGCAATGTGCCAGTACTTTGGCTATTACTAAAAAGGAAACCAATTCGTGGAAATGGCCGGCAATGCAGCTGGTCTTAATGAGCGGACTGGCTTATTTTACCGCATTAATTGCGTATCAACTTTTAAAATAAAAAATTATGATTCAGCAAATTATAGCTTTTGCCATATTAGGATTTGCAGTAGCTTTTCTGATCAAAAAATTCTTTTTTAAATCTAAAAAGAAAAAAGACTGCGGCGATGGAAATTGTGGGTGTTCTTAGTTTTTGGGACAAAGATGCAAAGATTCAAAGGGACAAAGGTTTTCCTGCTTATACCTTTAGTTTACAAATATAACTTAATGAAAAGCTTCACAGAGATTTATCAATCTTGTGAAGCTTTTTCATTTTCAAAAAATGTCTTATTATGATATTTTAAAATCCATAAATAGCTTATTTGTATATTTTCTGAGATTATTTTTGAAATTCAAAATTCATTAAAATGTCACCAGAAGATAAAAAAGAAATAATCAGAGATAATAGAGTTGCTCGCCTATTATGGTTCACACTAGGCTTCTTTGCCGCGTTACTTATAACTTGGCATTTAAAGTAGAAGTGTTCTGAGTATTTCTATCGAATACAAAATTGAAAACTGAGACTGAAAACTGAGAACTTACTTCACCCCTTCCCACTCCGCATAGAACTGTCCAAGGAATGTTTCCATAAACTGATGTCTTTCGGCAGCGATTTGTTTTCCTTTTTCGGTATTCATTTTGTCTTTTAAAAGCAAAAGCTTTTCGTAGAAATGATTGATCGTTGGAGCATTGTTTTTCTTGTACTCCTCTTTTGTCATATTGGTTATCGGAGCAATTTCAGGATTGTACAAAGCTCTGTTTTTAAATCCGCCGTAATTGAATGCCCTTGCAACACCAATTGCACCAATTGCATCTAAACGATCTGCATCCTGAACAATATCTAATTCCACAGAAGAGAACTTCTTTTCGAAATTTCCGCCTTTATAAGAGATATTTTCGATGATATTGACAACATGTGCAATTATATCTTCTGAAACATTTTCGGCCTCTAAAAACGCTCTCGCTGTTTTTGGACCAATAGTTTCATCTCCATTATGAAATTTACTGTCGGCAATATCATGAAGCAAAGCTCCCAGTTGCACAACCGTTAAGTCACAAACGGTATCTTTTGCTATTAAAAGTGCATTTTTATACACGCGTTCGATATGAAACCAATCGTGTCCGCCTTCGGCATCGTTCAGTTTTTCTTTTACGAAAGCAATGGTTTTATTTATTAGTTCAGAAGTATTCATGAATTATATTATTTGAATTTCTCGCAGATCATGCACATTAAGCAGATTTACGAAAGGTTTGTATTAAATAAAAAATGCTGATTGTTAGAGTTTTGAAAATCTAACAATCAACATTTTTCAATATCAAAATCAATTGCAAAACTCAATTTTAAATATAAAATATAAAATCTGCAATCTAAAATTTACAATCTCGCTGGTTCAACCCATTTAAAGATGTGTGATTCTTGCGGAATAACGATTCTTTCTGATATTCTTGCCATACGAGCTGGTAATTTCATTAAGTAATCACGTGCTTTCTCAGCTTCATCAGTCAAATTGGTAATTTTATCAATTTCCCATTTGTTCATTAATTTCTGCATAATATCAACATAATCGTTTGCGGTGTAAACCCCAATACGTTGTGCAGAGTCTGAGAACTGCTCAAATGCTGAACTAATTTTTTGTCCAGATTCTCTCAAAAAGTGAGCCGGCATAACGATTTTCTGCTTCATCATGTATTGAAAAGCAAGCATCATTTCGCTTGGATCAACTTGAAAAATTCTAGTTACAAATTCGCTGTATGCATGGTGGTGGCGCATTTCGTCACCTGCAATCATTTTACACATTTTAGACAACTTGTTATCGCCAAATTTCTTTGCGATCTGCGCTACTCTATTGTGAGAAACGTAAGTTGCTAATTCCTGGAAACTCGTGTATACAAAGTTTTTGTACGGGTCAGTTCCAGTTCCAATATCAAAACCGTCGTTAATTAAATGCTGTGTAGTCATTTCGATTTCACGCATGTTCACACGACCAGACAAATACAGATATTTATTTAAAAGATCTCCGTGGCGGTTTTCTTCTCCGGTCCATTGACGGATCCATTTAGACCAACCGTTACCACCGTTTTCTACTTGATCAACTCCTTCGACATCCATTAACCAAGACTCATATGTAGGCAAAGCTTCCTCGGTGATGGTATCACCTACAAGCGTAACCCAGAAATCGTATGGTAATTCTTTAGCAATTTCACGTAACTCTCTTACCTCTTCGAAGAAATTTTCTCCTTCAGAATTTGGTAAAAAATCAGACGGCTGCCAAATTTTTTCCACTGGAATTAAATACTGTTCAACGAAGCTATCCACGTTTTTTTCCAAAAACTGCATTACTTCTAATCTAATGTTTTTTATAGACATTACTTATTATAGATTTGGGTTGTACGTTTTAGCTCGGACTAAAACTTAAACCTGTTTATACTCATTTATTCCTTCTTTAACTGCTCTTTCAGTAATCTCCATAAGCTCTTCAAATTTGTAATCTTTGACAGCTAAAGCTTTATGAGCCGTAAATTTCAGGTGATTTCCTAAACCAACAGGAAAAAAACCAAATTTCACCATTTTCCAAGAATTATTAATACTCACCGGTACAACATATGCAGACGGCGCATATTTGCATAAAATTTTCAGACCGCTTTGCGCGAATTCTTTTGGTTTTCCTGTTTTGCTTCTTGTTCCTTCTGGGAAGATAACGGCAGATCTTGTATTTTTTTCGATATATTCAGACAAGCCTTTGATAACTGGTATCGCTTGTTTAGGGTCTTTACGGTCAATTAAGACAGATCCTCCGTATTTCAAATTAAAAGAAACACTTGGAATTCCGCTTCCTAATTCCTTCTTACTTACAAATTTACAATGAAAACGTCTAAAGTACCAAATCATTGCGACTATATCGTACATACTTTGATGATTGGCAACAAAAATGATCGGCACTCCTGTGGGAATTGTCTCTCTATTTTCGATTGTATACCTTGTTCCCACAAGATTTGTACATTTTAAAAGGCAGAAATTTAAATAATCTACACTTTTTTTATGAGCCTGGTAACCAAATAAATTTAAACAAATCCATTGAATGGGATGAAAAACAGCCAAACATAAACCAAATAATAAATAATAAATTACCGATATTGGATAAGAAATAATTTTTTCCATGCTTCAAAAATTAATGCGCAAAAGTAATAAATATATTTTTAGACTTATTAAAATTGAAAACAATAACCGTTTTTCTGGTTTAATTGTACCTTTGCAGTAAAATTTGCAAATTTTTTCTGAATTAAATGAACTTCACTTACCCTAAAAACGAGCGTTTAAAAAGCAAAACAACGATTGGCTTACTTTTTTCTGATGGAAAATCGGTGTCTAAATATCCGCTTCGTTTGGTTTACCGTCAAGCGGAAGAAAATTCAGAAGAACAAACCAAAATTGGTGTTTCGGTTTCTAAGAAATATTTCAAAAAAGCCGTTGATAGAAATTACTTCAAAAGAGTTTTAAGAGAAACGTACCGTTTGAACAAAAATCTGCTTTTAGATAATTTGGATCAGCCTTATTCAATAATGCTTTTTTATCAAACCAAAGACAAATTATCCTATGCAGAAATTAACACCAAAATGATTCAATTGTTTGAGAAATTTGCAGCTCAAATAAACAAATCTCCAGATTCTGCACAGAAAATTGAATAGTAGATTTCAAAACGTAAGATTAATAATCAAATTAGACAAAAAAATCGTAGTTTTAGCTCTAAATTGAAATTTTATGCGTCACATTTTCTTTTTATCTTTTTTGTTTTTAATTCTTTTTGGATGTAAAAAAGCAAACGCTGTAAATGACGAAGCTTATGCAATTCAAAGTGTACAAATGCCTGCAAAAGCAGAAAATGTTGCTTATGACAAAAAGCCAAGTCCGAACGATGCTCCGCCGCCGCCGCCGCCTAAAGTAGATGAAAAAATCGAACAAAAAATCATAAAAGAAGCAACTTTAAAATTTGAAACTGATAATTTAGAAAATTCTTTCAGTCAAATTCAAAAAGCTGCGTTGACTAGTAAAGCCAGAATCATAAACGATTCTGAAGGAAAGGATTTTGCAACTGTTTTTAGAAATCTAACGATAAAAGTACCAAGTCAGAATTTCGATCGTTTTATAAGTGATATTTCTAAAGGTGTTTCTTATTTTGAAGTTAAAACTATTTCTGCTGAAGATGTTACAGAACAATATATCGATCTGACTTCTCGATTAAAAACCAAGAAAAAACTAGAAGAACGTTATCTTGAAATTCTAAAAAAAGCAAACAAAGTCAGTGAAATTTTAGAGATTGAAGAACAAATTTCTGCTATTCGCGAGGAAATCGAATCTAAAGAAGGTCAGCTGAAATATCTGGAAAGCCGAGTTTCTGAAAGTACTGTTACTATTGAATTTTATAAAACAATACCTGAAAAAGAAGGTGTTAAAATATCATACGGTTCAAAACTTGGAACCGCAATTAAATCAGGATTTTTTAGTTTATCCGATTTATTAATTTCATTATTAAGCGTTTGGCCATTTGTCATTCTGTTTTTTGTATTTGCCTATTTTATTAGAAAAAGATTAAAAAGAAGAAAAAAAGAATAATCATGTATCCGTATTTCAAAAAGAAATTTATTATACCTGTAGCTGCTGCGGGAATGTTGTTTGTTGGAACCAGTTTTAAAGAAGATTTTTTTGAAATTGCCAAACAGATCGAGATTTTTACGACTTTGTTTAAAGCAGTAAACACCAATTATGTAGACGAAACGAATCCCGGTGATTTGATGGATAAAGCGATCAAAAGCATGTTGGGAAGTTTAGATCCGTATACGGTTTACTTTAACGAACAGGATGTGGTGAACTTTAAAATCAACAATACCGGAGAATATACTGGCATTGGTGCTTTAATCTCAAGGAAAAAAGATCGCTTAATTGTTCGCGAACCTTATAAAAATTATCCTGCCGATAAAGCCGGACTAAAAGCGGGCGACGAAATTATTCAAATTGGAGATGTTTTGATTGCCGATTTTAAAGATGACGCTTCTCAACTTTTAAAGGGAACGAAAAATACTAAAATCAATATTAAATATCTACGTCAGGGCAAACCTTACACTTCTGTTTTGGTTTTGGATGAAGTAGACATTAAATCGGTTCCTTTTTACGGAAAAATTGATGATAAAACAGGTTATATTGTTTTGGCGCACTTTAGCAGAAAAGCTTCTAACGAGGTTAAAGATGCTCTTGAAAAGTTAAAAGCCGACGGAGCGAAACAAATTGTTTTAGATTTAAGAGGAAACCCTGGAGGTTTATTGAACGAAGCGATTGATATCTGTAATTTATTTGTGCCGAAGAATGAAGTAATTGTTACGACTAAATCACGAATAGAAAAGCACAATAACACTTATAAAACTCAAAAAGAACCTGTAGATAAAGAAATTCCATTGGCAATTTTAGTAAACGGAAGAAGTGCTTCTGCGTCTGAAATTGTTTCTGGTGCTTTACAGGATTTAGACCGAGCGGTTATTTTAGGAAGCAGAAGTTTCGGAAAAGGTTTGGTACAGCGTTCGGTTGACCTTACTTACGGAACGCAGTTAAAAGTTACTATTTCGAGATATTATACTCCGTCTGGAAGATGTATTCAGGCATTGGATTATGCTCATAAAGACAAAAACGGCGTGGCACTAAAAACTGATGCTAAAAATTTTAATGCTTTTAAAACCAGAAAAGGCAGAACAGTTTATGACGGCGGTGGAGTTTTACCAGATATTGAATTAGAAGAAACTAAAACCAGCGCAATTGCAACAGCTTTAATTAAAAATGATGGCGTTTTTGATTATGCAACAACTTACTACTACAAAAATCCGAATTTGGGAGATAAAATCCCAACCATAACAGACGCAGATTATAGTTCTTTTAAACAATTTTTGAAAGCAAATAAAATCACATTTGATACCGAAACTGAAGTGGCTTTGAAAAACACTTTAGCGGCTGCTAAAAATGAAAAAATAGACGAAACAATTGCTCCTGAATATCAGCAGTTATTGGCCGCTTTAGAAAAAAGTGAAACCACTTTGCTGGATAAAAATCAGAAAGAAATTAAAAACATGATCCAAGAAGAATTGATTAAGAGATATCAATATCAAGAAGGTTTGTATCAGTTTTATATCAAAAACAATTCTGAAATTAAAAGAGCAGTTAGTGTATTAAATAACCAAACAGAATATAAAACGATTTTAAAGATGTAGTGAATGAAGTCAAATCTTGTGGAGTATTTAATTACTGTCGAATCATTTCAATATGCGGAATATCATCTTCTAAATACATTTCGCTGGTTTGTACAAAACCGTGGCTTTCGTAAAATTTCTTTAAATACAACTGTGCTCCGATAGTAATTTTATCTTTTCCAAAGTTTGATTGTATTTGGGAGATAGCTTCACGCATTAAATCATGTCCAAATTTTTTATCTCTGTAATTGGCATCAACTACCACTCTTCCTATTGAAGCGTTATCAAATGAAATTCCGGCATCGAATAAACGAGAATAAGCTACAATTTTGCCGTCATATTCGCCAATTAAATGTAGTGCTTTCTTGTCTTTGCCGTCTAAATCCAAATAAACGCAGTTTTGCTCCACTACAAAGATCTCACTTCTTAGTCGGAGCAAATCATATAGCTCGTTTACATTTAATGCCTCAAAAGGCTTTATTTTCCATTTTAACTCCATTCTGTATATTGTTTGCTGCTTTTCGTTGTTGTTTATTATAGAACAAGCAAAATTACATCAAATATTATCAAATAGAAATCCCGACTACAAATTGTAATCGGGATTTCTATTTTACGCTGTGCTGGAAATTACTTTTTCTTCATCACTATTTCCATGCTTTTATATTCTGTTCCATTTTTCGTGTCGTACATTTCCATTTTTCGTGTTGTTGGATCAACAATTGTATATACTTCTCTGTACGGCGCTTTTTTTCCAGTTACTGGATTTACGACATCTCCTTTAAATTCAATTGTTTTTGTTTTTTCATCATATTTACCAAAAGCGACCATCATACCGGTTCCCATATTATCGATAAAAGTGGTTGTATATTCTTTACTGGCGTTGTTGTAGGCCAATGTACTTTTGCCGACAAATGGCGCTCCCATAATTTTTCCTTGGTAATCTGATTCTTGATAACGCCCTCCTAAAATCATTTTGATATTGGCTACTGAGGTTGTTTTTTCTGGTTTTGCATTCGGCTCATACCAAAAAGTCATATCGCAATTCCATGTTCCTACTTCGTCTGTCATTAATTTATGCGGAGCTCCAGGTGTTGCATATGCCTGCCAGGCTTTTGCTTGCGTAGCAGAATCTACTGGTTCTTCTGCAATTGGTTCTTCAGTTTTAATGCTGTCTGAAACTTTTGTGGTTTCGGTTTCTGTTTTTACTTCCTTTTTACAAGAGATCAAACACAGCACAAACAATACTAGTGTTGCGGTTAATTTTTTCATAACTATTTGTTTTTATGTTTGTTACAAACAAAAGTAAGGAAAATATTAGCGTAAATTGCTTCAAGCTACAAGTTTCAGGCTTTTTGGTACGAGTTAGAATAATTGCCTGCTATAAGCTCAAAACAAAACTTTATCTCTTATCAATTTTCACTGATTTAATAATTGCTTCTAACTCTAACATTAAATCTCGTTCTTGATTAGATGGCGAGTAACAAAATCCCTCTATAACCAAAAGACGATTATACGTTTTGTCAACAATGGCATAATTAATAAATGGTCCTGCCATAAAATCGTTTTTTAATTCCCAGGTTCCTTTTGTTTCAAAAGCATCTTTATTGTCTAATGTAACTTTTGAAAAATAAGGTGCGTAAGCTTCGCTGGTAATCATTCTTGTGTTAGGCTCACGACCTTTAATGTAACTTCCAACTGAATCTCGCATACGCACAATTGAATTTACAACATCTTTTTTCTTGTCGAATTTGTGCAAAGGTATTTGGTATACTAGAAGACTTGTATTACCGCTGATAATTTCTTTTTTAAGCCAGATGAAATTCTTTTTATGCAGTACATATTCATATCCAGTAGGGATTTGTAGATCGATATGGAATTTATTTTTAATGATCGCTGGATTCAATAGTGATTTACTATTGTCTTCCTGAACCTTTTGAATTTCGGCGTCACGAATTTGTTTGATGATCTCTGGAGAGTTTAATTCGATACTACAGATAATATCATCTACTGATTTTCCGTAGATACGGAATGTATTATGAGGTAAAGCTTTGCTTCGAATGATTTCGAATTTATCTAATGCCGTTTTTTTAACTACAATAATGCTTCGGCTGTCGGTTACAAAACCTTCAAGCAATCGAGCAGGATATTGATTGATCGTAAAAAGAGGTTCTTCTTGGGTAAGTCCAAGAACCGGCGAGGCAAATTTATTTCGAATGCTATCACCAACTTCTCCATACCACAGCTGATCGTCAATAATGATCGAAATGGTATTGGTTTTTCCTGAAACTGAATCGTTTTGCTTTTCGCCTTTGAAGCATGAAATCAGGAAAAATGAAAGTAATAGAAATAAAAAATGGGTTTTATTCATTTTCTTAATTTATGAAATAAAACCCAAATTTAATAAGATTATTCTATTATCCGTTTATTTTAAGTTTCATTCCCGGTTTAATATCTTCATCTTTAATACCATTCCATTTTTTAATATCTGAAATTGTTACTCCAGGATATTTTTTAGAAATACTGTATAAAGAGTCTCCTTTTTTAACGTAATAATCCTCACCCATATTTTTAGAAGCTGCTTTTTTCTTAAATGAATCAATCGAAGTTGATGCAATTGCAGTTGAAGCTGGCTCTTCTATTATTGGAGACGCTTTTGAAATAATAAGCGTTTTTCCTAAACCAATATTATTTGAAGTTAAATTATTAAGTTCTTTTAACTCCGCAATAGTCATACCGAATTTTTTGGCAATGCTTCCTAAATTATCTCCAGCAGCTACAACATAGTCTTGTGGTACTGTATTTGATTTTTCTTTATCATCTGCAGATGCAATTGCTTCTTCTTTGTCTATAACTGGATTTGTTTTAACTGGAGCAGTTTCTTCAGATTTAATTTTAAGACTTCTTCCAACTGCAACTGCATTAGTTTTAATGTTATTCCATTTTTTTAACTCACTAATACTCACATTATATTTTGATGCAATTGCTCCTAAATTATCTCCTTTTCTAACTTTGTAAAATTCGTAATCGCTATTGTCAATTGCTGCAGGTTTAGCTGCCGGCTTAACTTTTGGAGCGTATTTTACTGCAAGTCTTGATGATGTTGATCTAAATTCTGTATCGTGCTTAACGTAAGCATAAATTTGATCTTCGTTGGAAACAAATGTTGCTATTTTATCTTTTGGAAGACGAATAAAATGTTGTTCTCCTTGATAGAAAGGAATGACATTCATTTTATAAGATGGATTTAAAAGCTGGATTTGCGATTGTGGCATGTCTAATAAATCAGCAAGTTGTTTAAAAGACATTTGATTTTTAATCGCTATTGTATCTGTTTCAAAGTTTTTAACAACAGCTCTTTCTGGGTTAATTCCGTGTTCTTTATGATATTCAAAAAGATACATTGTTGCTAAGAAAGCGGGAACGTAACCTTGAGTTTCTTTTGGAAGGTAATTGCGAATGTCCCAATATTTAGTTTTTCCGCCTGAGCGACGAATTGCTTTGGTAACATTTCCAGGACCTGAATTGTAAGATGCTAAAACCAGTTCCCAGTCACCAAAAATATTGAACATTTTGGTCATGTATTCAGAACATGCGGCTGTAGCTTTAAGAGGATCACTTCTTTCATCGATATAAGAATCGATTTTTAAAGCGTATTGTTTTCCGGTTCCGTACATAAACTGCCAAAGTCCCGTGGCGCCCATTTTAGAAACTGCTTTAGGATTTAAAGCAGATTCTACAACGGCTAAATATTTTATTTCCAAAGGAACATTTTGTTTGGCAAAAGCGTCCTCAAAGATTGGGAAATAATATTCTGATAAAGCCATTAATCGAGAAAACGATTTTTTACGGTTCTTAAGAAATGACTTTATTATATTTTCTAAACCTTGATTGTATTCTATCTCAAAAGGTGATTTCTGATTCATTGCCGCTAAACGCTGTTTGAGCAATTCGGTTGGCAGTTCTTCATCGACAGTGACATCTTTATTAATTGTTTGAATGTCTTTTGTTAAATCGTCATAAATGTCAAGACTAACTAATTCATTCATCCATAAACTATCAACTTTTGTAGCTAACTGGTCTCTTTTGAATGTGCTTTTGATAGAATCTAAATACGACAACTTAATGTCTTGCTTTATATCTCTAGAAAATTCTGCAGATTCCTGCGCGAACATCGACATAGAGAACAAAGCTGTAACCACTAAGGATATTTTCTTTACAATCATATAACATTTTTTTAAAATTCTGTAACTCAAAGAATTATAGGAACTGTATTTTTGCAAATCTAAGCCCTTTATCGAAGAAAACTATGTAAAAAAATGTTAATTGTGATATTTTAGTCTAAAATTGCAGCAATTCCAGGTAAAACTCTTCCTTCTAACATCTCAAGCATAGCCCCGCCACCAGTAGAAACATAGCTCATTTTATCTTCAAATCCGAATTGTTTTACTGCTGCAACAGAATCACCACCTCCTACTAAAGAAAATGCACCATTTTCTGTAGCTTCGGCAATATAGTCCCCTAATGCGATCGTTCCTTTAGAGAAAGTTTCCATTTCAAAAACACCTAATGGACCATTCCAAAGAATTGTTTTTGACTCTAAAATTACTTTTTTGAAGTTTTCTAAAGATTTTGGACCTGCATCTAAACCTTGCCATCCGTCAGGAATTGCAGTTACATCTACAACCTGAGTATTTGCATTGTTTGAGAAATCATCTGCAGCAATAACATCAACTGGAATATGAACTTGAACGTTTTTTTCTTTTGCTAATCTTAAAATTTCAAGAGCTAAATCTAATTTATCGTCTTCACAGATAGATTCACCAATTTTTCCGCCTTGGGCTTTAATGAAAGTAAATGTCATTCCACCTCCAATAATCATGTGATCAACTTTATCTAAGATATTTTCGATTACTGTGATTTTAGATGAAACTTTAGAACCTCCAAGAACAGCAGTAACAGGTTTTTCACTGTTATTAAGTACTTTGTTTAAACTCTCAATTTCTTTGGCCAATAAAGTTCCGAAACATTTATCGTTTGGAAAAAATTGTGCAATAATTGTAGTTGATGCATGCGCTCTGTGAGCTGTACCAAATGCATCGTTTACATAAATATCTCCAAGAGAAGCTAATTCTTTAGCAAAAGCTACATCTCCAGCTTCTTCTTCTGCGTGAAAACGTAAATTTTCTAATAATAGAACTTCACCTGGTTTTAAATCTTTTGCTGCAGTCTGAGCTGGTTCTCCAACGCAGTTTTCAGCAAATTTTACTTCAACTCCTAAAATATCAGAAGCTGTTTTTAAAATATGTTTAAGAGAATATTTCTCTTCTGCTCCTTTTGGTCTGCCTAAATGAGACATTAAGATCACGCTTCCGCCTTGCCCTAAGATTGTGTCAATAGTTGGTTTTGCAGCCTCAATACGTGTTGTATCTGTAACATTAAAATTCTCATCCAACGGCACGTTGAAGTCTACACGGATAATTGCTTTTTTATTTTTAAAATCGAAATCGTTTAAAGTTTTCATCTGCTAATTTTTTTAATTTTTTGAAAGAATAACAAATATAGAACTTTTACAGTACTCTAAATTTCAAAAAAGCAAAAATAATCGATCAATAAAAACGAAAACGTTGTAAATTATGAAAATAAACAAATTAATTATTAAAAATGATAAAAATACTTGTTTAATCGTGAACTGGACTCTGTGTACAAGGACAGTTACTGATAGATTGTAAGAAATCAAATCCAATTGTTATCGAGTGGGTTCCAGAATTGTAAGTCCCAAGTCCGTTAAACATAAATTGGTACGAATACGCAAAATAGAATTTAGATTTCATAAAACCTGCCATTGGTCCTGCTGCCAAAGGCTTAGGAAACTGGTCATTTAAGAAACGGTAAGAAACTCCAATCCAATAGTAATCTTCGTAACGATTGTAACGTCTGTATTTGAAGTTAAGGTCGGTTGTCGAACGCTGGTCACTCGCAAAATACTGCAAGAAAACTGATGGTTCGTATTCAATTCTTCTGTTTTCCCCATCTCTAAATGTAAATCCAGAATATACTTGAAAGTTTGAAAGTAAATCCGGCTCAACTCCTCTATACTTGTCAACGTTTTTCTTTAAAACGTTATTGGCATTAAAACTGAAGTAGAATCCTTTGTTACGATACAAAGCACTAATATCAAAGTTGTTGTTTGAATTGTAACGATTGTCTGTTATCGAAGGATCTAATGCTACTGGAACACCATTTACATCTCCTGTAAAATTGCCTGTTTCAATACGGAAACTATTAAAGTTATATGAAATACCAAAAGAAAGATATTGCTCTGAGTAATAATCTAAGATAAGGTGGTGTGCAAAGGAAACTTTTGCTCCTGTTTGTCTTGTATTACCATTGCTGTCATTGTATAAAGACAACCCTACTCCGGAACGATCTAAAATTCGAAAATCTGCATACAATGATTGGTTATCTGGTGCATCTTTGATTCCGACCCACTGTGTTAAACCATTGGCTCTAATACGGAGATTATCTCCAATACCAGCATAAGCAGGCGAAAGAATAAAAGGGTTATCAGCCAAATACTGGGTAAATACTGGTAGGTTTAACTCTTGGCTGTAACTTGTTGTTACAGCCATGAGTACTAAGGATAAAATAAACTTTTTCATTGTAATAATTTTTTTAGATAACATCATTGGGGCTATAATTTTGTTATCTGTATAAAGTGAAATGTCCAACAAATTCTCTATTATCTTTTGGATCATTTAGTTTAAGAACATACCAGTAATCTCCTGTTGGTAATTCACTGCCATGGTATCTACCATCCCATTTTTGACCAACGTGGTATTTCGCTACTACTCTACCATATCTGTCATAAATATCAAATGTCAATTCTTTGTATGCTAATGCACCACAATCTGGACCAATAGTATCATTTTGTCCGTCACCGTTTGGTGTGAAATAGTTTGGCATACAGAAATCATAGAATATACCGTGAACAGTTATTGTTGCCTCACAACCGTTTTTGTCTCTTACGATCACTTGGTAATCACCTGTTTTATAGATTCTATAAGTGTTAGATGATGTAAATGACTCTCCGTTGAAACTATACTCGTAAGGAGCAACACCTCCAGAAGCTTTAACTTCTATAACGTTTATGTCTTTGCTTTGGTTTGTTACGTCAATTAAAGCTAAAGGATCAACTGCATTGACAGTAAAGATTGGAGTTGGCACTTCGCAACCATTAGTGTGTCTTGCAACGATGAAGTGATCACCAGCAGGAACATTTGTAAAGATATTGCTTGGCTGGTAAGTACCATTGTTATCTAATGAATAATCAACATCTGCAGGGTTTGTAATTGAAGCATCAATTGTCACCACAACCATATTGGCTTGTGTATTGTTCACACAGTCATATGTTACCTCAGCAGTTGGGTTAAGAATTACAGCATCTGGCATGTTTTCAACGAACTCAACTATACAGCCTTGTACATCTTTAACATAAACTGTATGCTTACCACCATTCAAACCTGTAAAATCAAATATTGTTTGTGTAGCAGTTCCTTGAGTAAATGGTCCTTTTTCATTATCTAAACTGATACTGTAAGGAGCTGTTCCTCCTCTTACTTCAATACTGAATGCACCGTCTTTATCACCATCACAAACTTCAGGAATCATAGAGTTTGGTACTTCTGTTACTACAACCGGATTTGGTTGAGTAATTTCGATATCAGCTCTTACATAACATCCGTTTTCATCTTGTGCAATAATTGTATAAGTACCTGGCGCAAGTCTATCAAATGTACTGATCAAATCAAACTGATTTAAGTCTGGTGAGATCGCATATTTAATAGTCCCTGTACCACCTGCAGCTGTTACAACAATTTTACCGTTGTTTTCACCGAAACAAGAAACGTTTGTTGGTGTAAATACTGCAGTTAAAGCAGCGGCTGGTTCTGTAATTGTAGCATTTACTGAAGTTTGGTTACAATCTCCACTGTCTACTTTTACTCTGTAAGTTCCAATTACAAGATTCTCGAATCTACCATTATTTTGTGGCCCCTGAACTATTGCTCCGGCTGTATTTTCTAATGTATAAACGTAGTTTCCTAAACCACCTTTTGCGTCAGCAACGATAACTCCAGTAGCTTCACCTGTACATTTTACAACTGCGTTTGTAATATCTAAATCAACTGTTAGAGGAACTAAAGGATCAATCTTAATTTCATTAGAAATAAAACTAATACAGTTATTCGCATCTTTTACATAATACTGATATGTTCCAACTGGCACTGAGAAAGTAACCGATGAAGCGAATGTACCAGTAGTAGTGGCAAAATTAGGATCTGAGCTATAGCTATATGGTGCTAATCCTCCAGTTGCACTTAATGTAAGTGTTGACTGAACATTACATGTTTGAGTTGAAGCTAAAACTAAACTTGGAATAACTTCTGTTGGTTCTGTAATAACAATCGTTGCAGAAGTTGCTTCACAATTAAATCCGTCCGTAACTTTTATTGTATATGTTCCAGCACCAAGACCGTCAAAAACATTTGATGCCTGTGGTCCTGAAGATACGATATCTGTTCCGATCGTACTGTTTAGAGTGTACATATAATTACTTCCCTGACCACCTGTTGGTAAAGAAACTGTTATGGTAGCATTTCTATCACCAAAACATGATAACATTGTAGCACTTGGCGTAGCAGTGAATGAAATTGGAGTCGGAATTACTAATGTCGCTGTTGTTGTTGCGATACATCCTTCTCCGTCTTTAGCATTGATAGTATACGTTCCTGCTGATAATCCTGTAAAGGCATATTGAGCAGAGTAATCAACTACAACAGCTCCGTTCAGAACTAATTGATATTGATAGTTAGTATCCCATCCACCTGCTGCAGAAGCGTAGATTTCACCGTCATTATTACCTGGGTTACAAGTAATTTCTGATTGAGTTGTCGTCACTGCCAATTGTGCTGCAGGCTGTTCAATTGTAAATAATGTTGCTACTGTACAATAAGGACTTCCAACTAATGTTGCACTAACTGTATACTGACCAGCTGTTAAATTAGAAATTGTAGTTACTGCACCTGCTGTTGTTCCTGTGCTTGAAACAGGACCTGTGATAACATAGTTAAATGCACCTGCCTCGTCTGTTGGAGTTGGCTGTCTGTCAACGAAAGTTAAAGTAACCTGTCCATCAGCTGTTCCGTAGCAAATATGTGCACTTGCAGGAACTGCATTAATTTGGAAAGTATTTGGGTCGTTAACATAGTGTACTGCTTTTATTATACAGTTTGTATCAAGATTAGTAACACTTACAATGTAATTTCCGATAGGTAAATTAGTAAAGATACCAGATGCATTATTTGGATTTCCAGCAACTGCATTTCCTGAACCATCAGTGATAGCATATTCTAAGTTTGCTGTTCCTCCAGTTGTTGCAACTGTAACTGTAATGTTTTCTCCGTTATTACAAGTAATTGCATTTGTAACATTAACAGTAATATCGTCTAAACTAATAAACGGATTAATTACATATGTTCCGGCATTCGACCCTATACATCCATTACTATCGTAAACATTAACAGTATATGATCCGCCTTGATAATCTGTTTCTGTGTAAACATTGTTAGAACCTTTGTAAACTACGACACCATTTCTGATGAATTCATAATTAGCATAAGTTCCTGATCCTCCTGTTACACCTGTTACAGTAATAGTTGCAAAATTGCTTGTATTATCTGTAGTACAACCGTATTGAGCAACGGCAGGGTTAGGAACAACTATCAATGCTGGTTCGATAACCTGAACAGTTTTACTGTCAGAACATCCTCTTCCAGAAGTAACTGTTACAGTATAATTTCCTTGAGTTAATCCTGTAAATACTGGACTAGTCTGAGGAGTACCTCCGTTTAAGCTGTACATATAAACAGGGTTATCGTTTACACCTGCACTTGGAGCGTCTAGTGAAGCTATGATTGTTCCGTCATTTCCTCCAAAACAAGTTACCGGCGTAGCTACAGCATCAAATCCTGTTACTAGAGTTGCTGGGTCTAATTTAAAAGTTACATCTTCTGTACAACCTGTTGTCAAATCAGTAACCACAATTGTATGTGAACCAGCTGATAAACCACCGAATGTAGCCGGAGTAGTTGTTACAGTTGTAGTTCCGTCAATTGTATAACTGTAGTTACCAGTACCACCTGTAGCCGTAGCACTTACGCTTCCGTCACCGTTAGCACAAGTTGTTAAATCTACAACCGTATTTTGAATGTCTAATGGCTCTAAAATAGTTACGGCTGCGTTGAATACAAATTCACATCCGAATCTATCTCTCACTGTTAGATCATAAGTTTTAGGAACACTTACTGTAAATGTAAGTCCAGATTGGAATCCTGAACCAATGCTATATTCAAATGGTCCCATACCTGTTCCTGGTGTAACTACAATATCATAAGTTCCTGTAGTAGGATTTGGACATTGAGATACAGCTGCTGCTGTAAATCCTGATGGAAGTGGGTCAATAATGATATTCACTCTATATGGAGCAGAAATACATCCATTAGCATCTTGTGCATAAACATCCCATGCAGGTACAGTTGCATCTAATTCTCTTGTATCAGCTGCATCATATGTTCCTGCCGGATCACCTGCGTGAACAAATGAATAGGTGTATCCAGGGTTTCCACCACTACCTGCTACTGTTACTACAGCACCAGTTTTACAATTTGCATTAACATTGTCTACTAGAGAAACTATAACTACTGTTGGTTGTTTTACTTCTGCCATAGCAGTTGCTGTACAACCTGTTGCGTTGTCTGTTATATTAATAGTATACTGACCAAAAGAAAGACCTGTTAATGGAATTGTGTTTGCACTTGTTGAAGTTGAAGGAAGAAATCCAACACCGTCTTTGTCAATTGTATAAGTATAACTTCCCGCAAAATCCGAAACTGTGAAAGTTACTTGACCGTCATTTGTTGTATTACAAGTCATATCAGCAATCACTTGACCATTTACAACAATATTTGTAACTGGTGCGATTGGTAATAATTCTTCGTAAGTACATCCGTTAGAATCTGTAACTCTGAACATGTAATCTCCAGGTACTAATCCTGTAAAGTTTGCTGGAACAGTATTATCTGCTGTATTAACCGGAGCATAAGCTGTTGTAGCTGTTCCGTTAAACTCAATGATTTCGAAAGTTAATGAGCCAACTCCATTTGTAGCTGTAACATCAACTGTACTAGTTGTAGCCAAACAAGTTACTACAGATGCATTGAATGTTAAATCTGTTGGTTTGTTTAGTGGTACAATTGGTACTGTTACTGGAGCAGTTTCACAACCATTAGCATCTTTCACAGTGTAAGTTACAGAAGGAATTGATCCATCATTAACTACTGAGAAAGTATTAGCTGTGTCATAACCTTGACCATTGAAATTATATCTATAGTCAGTAGTACCGCCTGTTGCAGTTACAACTATGGAAGTAGTTGTACTACATGTTGTATTTGGAGTAATTGCATGGATAGCTGTTAATTCAGTTGGCTCAGTAATTACAATAGTTGCTGGTGCCGAAACACAGTTCTTAGAATCAGTTGCAACTACAGTATATGTTCCTGCAATCAATCCTGTGTAATTTCCTGTTGCATCACCTGTCGTGTTAACAACTGGTCCTGTCAATGCAAATGTATAAGGAAGACGACCACCTGTTGGAACAACTGTCAAACTTCCGTCATTAAATCCAAAACAGCTTACATTAATATGTGAATCAGCAAGTGTTGGAGTTACTGTTGGATTTACTGTTACAGTAGTAGTTGTTACAGAACATGTTGGTGCATTACTATCTGTAATTACAAAATAATAATTTCCATCTGCTGCCACAGAAGCCGTAAAGTTTCCTGTAACACCTGTTACTGGTCCTGTCGCCACTGAGTTATAATACATTTGATATGTATATGGTCCTACACCACCAGCAATCGTAACATCGATTGTTGCGTTAACAGGAGCTGCACAGTATAGATCTTTTGTTACTGAAGCACTTGCAATTAATTGTTCTTGAATGATATAATCTACTTCATCAGAACATCCATTATCATCAGTTAAGATAATTTTGTATGTTCCAGGAGCACTAAACGTTGCTGTTGTTCCTGTTAAAATTGTTCCGTTTACAGTAAATGATTTTACTCCATTATAAGTTGTAGATAATGCATCTAAATCAACTGTTAAATTAGAACCAACAAAACATTGCTGTGCTGGTAAATTAAGACGTGGAGCAACATTATAAGTTACAGGTACATTTATTGGCCCCGCAATACAAAGATTTGCATCTTGTACATACACATCCCAAGAAAGATCTGTTAAATTAGTATCTACAGTAAGAACTGAACTTCCTCCAAATGTTGTTGGTGCAGGATCACCTGCTTTAACTACAGCATAAGTGTAACCAGCAGTTCCGCCAGTAACATTTGTAACTGTTATTTCAGACTCATCATCAGAACAGAATACTTTGCTAGCCGTTGCAGTAAATGCGATTGGAGCCGGCATTGTAATAGTAACATCTGCAGATTTAGAACAAGTTGTTGTAATATCGTTAACAGTTACTGTGTAAGTACCTGCTTCAAGACCTGTTAATGTAATTACATCTGCTGCAACAGTTGGAGCATTATAAGACAATGCAGCCGGATTAGTAGTTACTACGATATTATAGTTACCGCTTGCGCTGAAATCTGAAACTGTGAAAGTAGCTGAACCATTATTATCTGTTCCGTTTGCAGTGCTACAACTCACATTATTTGCAGATGTACGAACAATGTCAATCGGAATAACTGGTTCTACTTTGTAAGGTCTTTCAATAGAACAACCATTAGCATCTGTAACTTTAAATAAGTAAGTATTTGGAGCTAAGCCAACAAAAGTTGCGTTGTTTCCATTATCTAATGTTATCGGTGAAATAATTTCATATTTCGCATATGGAGTATATCCTCCGCTTACAGTCAAGGTAACATCAGCCACATTTGTTGGACAAATAGGAGCTGTAGTTAAAGCGAAAGTTATATTTGTTAATGGCTGATATGCTGGAACAACAACGCTACCATTAAATTGACATCCATTAGCATCTATTACATAATAGTTAACTGTTTGAGCAGATGTACTAACTGGTACCTGAGTCGTATTATCAGTATAATATGTTGCACCTCCATCAAAATTAAATCTGTATGGTGATGTTCCTCCAGTAGCTGTAATTGTTACAACCGCAGGCTGAGCAGCATTGCTTGCATTACATGCATAAGCTGTAATTGCAGGCGTAGCATCTAAAATTGCCGGCTGACCTACAGTATATTGTTTTGTTAAAGTACAACCTCTGCCAGATGTAACCGTGATATCATAAACTCCTTGTGGTAAACTAGAGAATACATTACCCGTTTGTACATATCCAACTGGAGCTGGTGAAATCGCATAAGTATAAGTTGGATTGTCATTTGAAGGCAATAAATTAACTTCAATTTTTCCGTTAGTTCCGTTGAAACAAGAAACATCAGTTACAACAGCATCAAATGTTACAGGAGTACCTGCTGGTAAAGTTACCTCCGCTGTTGTAGTACAAAGATTTCCGTTGTCGGTCATTGTAATAGTATAAGTATCTGCTCTAAGTCCAGAAATTGTATTTCCTGAAATTACAATACTTGGATGCATTGGCGTAATACTATAACTATAAGAGTTTGTTCCTCCATATGGAGTTAATGTAATTACACCATTATTAACCACACAACTTGGCAATGCTGTCTTTTCAGGGATTAATTTTAATGGCGCATTAATATTGATAGTCTTCGTATCTGTACAATCGTTTCCATCTTTAATGGTAATTGTATGAGATCCTGAACTTAAATTGGTAACTGTATATGGCAATCCTGGAATACTTACAAATACTCCAGTATCCACTTTAATTGAATAAGCTCCTACTCCCGCAGCAGTTTCGCTAACAACAACTCCAAAAGCACCTTCAGCCGCACAATTATTAGCTACACTTAAACTAATTACTGGACTTGGATCTTTAATGATTGTTGTGTTTAATGGGAACTCACAACCTTGAGCATCTTTAACAATAATATTCCAGTTTACATTTGCACCTGTTGGCCCTGGATCTAAACTTAATACATTTCCAGCAGCAAAAACTGATGGAGTAGCTGGAGCTACTGCTGAAGCAAATGTGTAAGGTCCTGTACCACCCGTAACCTTAATAGTCACTTGAGCTGGATCATCACAGTTTGCATTAACAGTATTTGTTATAATTGCATCAAGCGGTTGAACTGGCTCTGTTATTTGAAAAACTTCAGTAGTAGAACACAATGTTCCATCAAACTCTTTTACATAAAGAGCATAATTTCCTGGTCTTAATCCTGTAAGTGTTCCATTATATGCTGAACCTGTTAGACCAGTAGCTGATCCATTAACAGGTGGTACAATTGGTAAATTTGTCAAGTTGTCTCTAACTTCAAAATCTAATCTTGTTGCATTGTAGTTAGATACTGTGAAATTAATAATTCCATTCGCAGCACCATTACATGTAACATTCGTAGTTGTTAAAGGATTAATTTCAAGATTAGAAATTTTTGGAGTTTTCATCTCATAGTAAGATGGACATCCGTTAGCATCCACAACTTCAAAAACATAATTTGTATTTTGATCTAAGCCTGTAAATGTATAAGAAGTTGCTGGAGTTAAACCAGAAGTTGTACCAACTCCATAAATTGTGTATGTGAATGGTGCAACACCCGTTCCTCCAAATACTCCAACTTCAACAGAAATACCATCAGCACAAGTGGCGCCAACTACTGTTCCGTTTAACTGTAAGTATGGTGGAGGCTGAATTCTTAATTTACTGCTTTTGAATTCGCAACCATTTGCATCTACAACATTGATATAATAATCTCCAAAAGTTAATCCAGGGAAATTATGTGCAATAGCTGCATTTGCAGTATTTGCAGTATAAGTACCAATTTCCGTCATAGAATTATTGTATAAATGATATATGTAAGGAGCTGTTCCTCCAGACACAACATTTACATCAAAACTTCCTGGTGTAGTAGAGTTACAAGTAATGCCATGAACAACAATATTCATTACTATTGGCGGAGGGTTATTTAATGTAATACTATTACGGTATTCACATCCTTTATTGTCTCTAACCACATAATTGTAAGTTCCTGAAGCTAAACCACCATAAGTAGCTAAATTTCCGAAAGTAACTCCATTATCAATACTATATTGGAAAGGTGCTTCACCAATAGGGTTTGTAAAACGTATTGTACCATCAGAATAACCATTACATGTAGGATCAACCTTAGCAACTGTTACAGCTACTGGTACATAATCTGATACCGTAGCAGTACTTGTTTCTTTTGTACAACCATTAGCATCAGTAATTTCAAATTGATATACTCCTGCTGTTGACGTTGTATATGGGAATGATGTTCCCGTAAAAGCAATTGGTGAACCTGTATAGGTTCCTGCGCCAACTTTAACTCTGTATCCAAACGGCGCTGCACCACCTGTTACAGAAACTGTAATACTAGCATCTGTTGGTGTAGCACAAGTAAGATCTTTTGTTAAAATCGCTGTACCAATCATGGCATCGTTAACTGTTACAGTTGTTGTACTTGTACAGTTATTGGCATCTTTTATAGTAATTGTATAAGTACCTGCAGTTACTGTAAATGTATTTGCCGGACTTGGCGCTGCGCCAGTATTAATTGAATATGTGTAAGGAGCAACTCCGTTTGAACCTGTAGCTACAATTTGGAAAGTATTTCCTGAAGCTGTACACTGATTGGTTACTGAAGCTGTTACGCTTGGAGCTGTATCTGTTGTTAAAGTTAATGGTAAAACTACTGTACATTCGTTAGAATCTTTCACCCATGCAAACCATGTAAGTGCCGGATTTAAATTAGCAGAATTTGCTGTATCATATGTTCCAGCTACAGTATTACTGTTACTGAATGAATACTGATATCCAGGTGTTCCTCCAGCTGCAGTAATAGTAACTTTTGCTGTTGGAATATTACAGTTTGCATTAACATAAGCTGCAGTTGCCGAAAGTGCAGTTGCAGGCTGACTA
>Ga0157370_10001181_pt1 | contig 32563 bp, 28 predicted proteins | sample C35metaG_FD_113463 | JGI IMG/M metagenome (GOLD analysis project Ga0157370, IMG submission 113463) | Corn rhizosphere microbial communities from Kellogg Biological Station, Michigan, USA - C3-5 metaG | ecosystem: Host-associated > Plants > Roots > Rhizosphere > Soil | place: USA: Michigan...
AAAGGCGGGCGCAACGGACTCGCCGATCCTAGCAACCGCGCTGAAGCAGGTGGATGGCGCCTATGTCAGCCGATATTATAACTGGCGGCCGGGAGCGTATGAGGGGCTCTTCACCCATGTCGGTATCTATAAGCTGAAGGCCGATGCTCCCGCAGGTGCAACGGAGACCCTGAGCAAGGAGGCGATCATGCCCGTGCTCGAGCGGCTGGTCGCGAGCGGAGCGATTGTCCAATATGAAATCGATGAGGAAGCGTTTTCGCCCGGATCGGGCACGTTCTTCATCTCCTTCATGGCGCGGACACCCGAACAGATGATGGAGACGAACGCGGCGCTCACGGCGATGTTCAAATCACATCCCGCAGGATCGATGGTGGATTTGAGTGTCTATCGGGATGCCTATTCGCGCACCGAAAAGGTCGTCTATCATTGAACACGGGTCTGCGCCGCCGCTGGACCGTGGCGAGGGTCGGTCTGGTCCGTCGCTTCTATAGTGGAAAGGCGGTCATCGTAACTGGACTGCCCACGATGCCCGGCCCGCTAGCGTCGTTAGTTGATGCGGGGTGTTGAAGCGCTTGGGTTCTGTGGTCCAGGTCCGGCCTGGGCCGGGCGGCTCTCGGGCCACATCCTGTCGACCCGAAAGGGCCGGGCAAGCAGCAGGCGGCCGGCAAAATTGGAAGGTCCAAAGGTGCGGACCTCATAAAGGGCTTCGAACGCCGGAGTCTTGCCGATGATTTTGTCCAGCTTAGCGAGTTCCGTCGTTCCTGCAGCGATCTTCGCTGCCTCTACTAGGGCGGGATCGTCGGTGCCGGCGATCACGAGAATGCGGTTGCCGGATGGGCCTGGAAGGCTTGCCAGATAGGCATAATCGCGGCGCATGATCCGATCCTCGGACAGGTCCGACCAGTCAGACTCAAATCGCCTTCGGCTCGTTCGGTCGATGAGGCTTTTGTCGCCATCGGCCAGCATGAAGCCGGAGTTGTCGAACAGCGGAGCGCGCAGATCGCCAAGGTCGCTCAGCAGGCCAAGATAGATGACATTGTGCCCGCTGAGCATGTCAGTCGTAAATCGTGACATGATGAGCGCGTCCGGCGCGCTCGCTTCTCCGTTCACCGCCTGGCGCACAAGCGGCGCGATCGTCGTCAGCGCGGGCATCATTCCTTCCGGAAGATCGTGCAAGTTGAGGTCAACGAATGAACGCTCCAGCTGCGGATTTTCCATCTTGCGGCGGTCGAGATCCCGGCGCGACCGGATCGACGGATCCTTGATCACGCGTTTGAGCGATCCGTCGCTCCCGCGCTCGCCGAAGACATAATGGTCGCCGGAGACCAGCAAGGTCGGGTTGCCCGAGTTGGCGAGATCGCGCCAGAAGCGGGTCTCGAGAACAGCGTTTCGATGGATGGAATGATACCAGATCCAACTGGCGAGATTCGCGGTCAGGATCGCCAGCGCGAGAGCAAGCCATACCTGCGGGGTAAGGGCGAAGCTTCGCTGAGGTGGCGCCTCCTCTTGAGGCGTGGGCTTCTCCTCGCTTGTGACGACGAGCCGATATTCACCTCGCGGCAGCAGGAGGCGCTCGCCATTTTCTCCGGCAGGCGCTTCCTCCAGCTTCTTCCGCAAGCGATGGGCGCATACCCGTACCGTTGCATCTAGGCCGATATTGACGTGGTTCGCCTTGTTGAAAACCGTGTGTGCGATCTCGATTTCTTTGGGCGTATTGCCCTCCAGTGCCCGTTCGACCAGGAAATCGAATAGCTGGTCGATCTGCATGGATTTGCCCAGGGCGCCGGATGCGCGGATTCTCTGCGCGTGTTGCGCGAGACGGCTCCTAGCTGCTTGATCTTGGTCCATCGTTGTTATCGCAAGGCTATTGAAGAAAAGTCATCAGGCGCTGGGTTCGAAAAAGATTGAAGCCGTCGGCGTCGGGCGTTGCTCCCATGATCGGGAGCGCAGCGGCCGCGGCGTTGGGACCCGCTTCGGCCTGTGCGCTGTCCTTGAGGGATGCAGCGCGGCGTCGGCTGGACGTGCGAACGATGTGCGTCGATCGTCGAGGCCCAAACGTGGCATAGGGGCATAGTGGCATTGCTTCCTTCAATCTCCTTTTACGGTTCGACAACGGTTCGCCGACGGACATAGCTGCCCTCCGCGGTTCAATCTTTGCAACACAAATATTTTCTCGGGCCTGGTTGTCCGGCCGCACAGCCGCGACGATGCGTGCTTCGAACAATCGTTCGCGGTTCCATCGGCTGCAAGGCGTTGGTGAAACGTCGCGATAACGGTCCCGAACCTGATCGGTTTTTCTCAACGCAGGTAAATCGTCCGATATGAACGGCGCATCAGCATCTGGCGGCTTTCTGCTGTCATGGAGCGGCCGCTCGTTGGAATTAGGAGGTTGTTATCGTGATTTGGGTGATCGGTCGCTCCAGAATATTTTTGGCCGGCTGTGCGGCTGCCACAATGTGCGCGCCAGCATCTGCACATCATTCCTTTGCCATGTTCGACAATAACAAGCATCTCAGCTTCAAGGGCGTGGTGAGCAGCTTCCAATACCGCAATCCGCACACCTACATCGTGCTCGATGTCGCAGGCCCCAACGGCCGAACCCAGCAGTACACGATCGAGTGCGCCAGCGTGAACATGCTGAGCCGCGCTGGCTGGAAGCCCACATCTGTCAAACCGGGCCAAGCCATTAAGATCGATTACGTGCCGCTGAGAAACGGAGATCCGGGCGGGCTGCTCGAAGCCGCCACATTGCCCGATGGTACCGTGCTTAAGAATTGAGGCGGCGGCTTCCGGCTTGGCTGCCGAGCGGCCTTTGCGGACACGCGCAGATAGGAATGGTGCGCATGAAATATCGGACTTCGAAGCTCTTCTTCTGTCTGGTCGCGATGGCTGCTGCGGGCTCCGCTCGCTCTGCCACCAGTCAGGCGCACCCTTCCAAGGCCCCCGATATCACGGGCACCTGGGAGCGATATCCGAAGGATTGGTACGGGAAGGATCCGGACCATCCGCCGCTACCTGGCGGCCCTTTCGATCTCAGGCAACCCTATGGCGCGGCTTATGCCGCGCTGAAGCAGAAGGAAGCTGCGGCCGACGCCGCCGGCAAGCCGCTCGTCAACGCGAGCTCCCGATGTCTGCCTGAGGGCATGCCGATGATCATGGGAGCGATCTATCCCATCCAGATTCTGCAAAATCCCGGTCAGGTCACCGTATTGGCCGAGTTCCTGACCCAGACACGCCGGATCTGGCTGGATGAGAAAATGCCTGCCATCGAGGACATTCCGCCTTCCTATAATGGCTATTCGGTCGCCCATTGGGACGGCGACGGCCTGATCATCGAGACCAAGGGCGTTCGGGAGGATGTGACATTCTATGATCTGCCGCACAGCGCGAACATGGTCATCCGGGAGAGGATCAGGCGTTCCGCCCCCGACCGGATAACCGACGAGGTGTCGATCGAGGATCCCGAGGTGTTGAAAACACCCTACCGGTTCACCTTCGAGTATCAAAAGATAAATTACAAGATTCAGGAATATATATGCGACTATAATCAGCTGAAGGTCGACGCGGAGGGCGGGACCTCGCTCGACCTGAATGGCGTTCGCAAGTGAACTGCGCTGGGCCTGCGGCGCTGACCGATCAGCCTGCAGGATTCCTTCGTCTATTGCTTCGCCTTAATACCTTCTTCGAAATCGGCTGGTGAGGCGATTGGTTTGAGCGTCGCGGCATCTTCGGGCAACAAATAGCCCTCCGCAATCGATTCGCGCTTAGCCTTTTCGAAGCGGCGGGCATAACTGGCGTAGTTGCCGTAGAGCGCCTTGAGGCGCGCCGCAGAGTAAGGCACCTTGGTGTCGTAGACCACGCCGCAGCCGGTCTCGTAATCGCTCCAATATTCCGCGCTGGGCACCTTGATCCAAGGCGGACGGACACCGCCGACGATGTTGCCGGTGCGTGGAGCGCGGACAACCTTCGCGCCTTTACGCAGAACGCGGGCCTCCTTCGGCATTGGTTTGCCTTCGCGCACCCAATGATCCATCGCATCGAGGATGGCGGAGTAAGGATATTCAGCCGGCTCGTCGTAGATCGTCTGGCAGCGCGGATCACGAGGCTTGCTGCGTTCATTCGGCCGAGGCTCTCTTTCTCCGGTCCCGAGATCCGCCTCCCGCAGGTGGGAGGTTCCCATAACCTCATAATAGCGCAGCTTTGGCCTGTCGGTATCGACCGGCATGGGAATTCTTGCCTGCACGTCATGAAGCGTTTCCGATTGGCTGAACACCGTCACGAAGGGCGCGTCCTCGGGCATGTGGCGCGGCACTCGGAGATTCTCACCCGCGACCTCGCCATAGGCCAGCTTGCCCGTCATATAAGCATCAACCAACGGTCGCCCGTCGGGCATACGCCATTGCTGATGCCGGCCCTGGTCGAGATAATCCATCCAAACCTGCGCATTCACAGCCCAATTGTCGACATATACGCGTTCGACCTTGAGGCCCGCGGTCGGCCCATTGGGCAGGTTTGATTTCAGAAGCAGCGCGAGCTGGGCGCTGATTCCCTGAGCTTGCGGCACGAAGGGGTCGGGCAGGCCGCCGCGAAGGAAGCGCTTGTCATCATAGTAGCTGCCGAGTGGCGCGTAGCGGGCATAGTCGAAGCTGCGCATGAACTCGAAATTGACGATGTCTGCATATATATTTGCATAATCGTCCGCTGGCGTACCCGGCGGAGGCGGCGGGAATTTCGGGTCATTGGCCGCTCGGTTGATGTTCAACGTGTAGCCGACGAACGCGTAGCCCTTGCGGACGAGATAGGCCCGCGTGAGAATCCATCCTGCCGCCCGCTCGCCGAACCAGCTGAACGGTTCGATCACCACCGTCCCGTTGAAACGCGCGGGATCCTTTGGCTTGCGGATCAGGAACCGGGTCACGTAGGGCGCGTCGAACAGCTTCTCGCCCGCTGCAGTGATCGCCGGAGCGAGACCGCTCAAATAATATTCCTCCTCCACATAACCGGCCTCGTCGAGGTCGACATATTCGGTGCCGGGATTGTTTGCGCGCCGCGCCGACGATAGCGGCAATTGGTCGCTCGGCGGCACTTGAACGAACAGAGGCATCGGCGGCGTCTCGGCACATGTGATCGTCGGCGACAGCGCGAGCGGCGCCGCCAAAGCCAACAGACCCAGCCATTTGCGACGTGCGCGAGCGATGATCGCGCCGCGCCACTCATCTGCCGCCATCATCCCCTCCTTACCGTCAAGATGAAGGCCGGCCTGCTGCCGGCCCCGATGAACCCTATAGGTCGAGACGATATTGCAGCCCAATTTGGCGCGGGCGGCTCACGGCGGCGCGCGGCAGGCGCTGGTAAATGCCATCTGATATTTGTTCCGTCCGCTCGAAGCCGGAGCTGTATAGATCGCCAAGATTATAGTGCTTATCGAGAAGGTTCTTGCCGTAGAGCCGGATCTCTGATTTGCCGAAGCGAAGGCCAAGATTGCCATTCAGGAAATTGAACGGCTGGCGTGTGAGGAAGCCGCCGGTGCTGTTGGCGACCGTTACCGAACTGGTGTAACTATAGTCTGCGCTGAGGATGAGTTTCGTTTCCACGCTGATGGGGTGCTCGTAATAGCCGGAGATGGTCCCGGTCCAGCGTGGAACCTGCACCAGCCGTGTGTCGGGGGCCTGCGGTATGAGACCCGGGTCAGTGAGAATGGCGTTGGTGTAGCCAAGGCCGATCTGAACCGTGAAAGGGATCCCCGACAACGGCCGGCCGGCGATCTCGATCTCGCCGCCGCGTATCCGCGCCTTGCCGGCGTTGGTGATGAAGCCGAAGGTGCAGGGTAAGCTGACCTGTTGCTGGATGTTCGACCAATTGAGCTGGAACGCAGCGGCCGAGACGTTGAGGCGGCCGTTCGCGACCCGTCCCTTTGCTCCCACTTCATAGCTCCACAGCGTATCTGGCTTATATTGCTGGACATTGTCCTGCGTGCGGCCAATCGCCGCCAGGTCCGCATCGCAGAAATCGGGCAAACGCCCTTGTGAGCCTCCGACCCGGAAGCCCTTCGAGGCCGAGGCATAGACCGTGCCCTCGTCGCCAAGCTTGTAGGAGACGACGAATTTCGGGACCAGGCCAGACTGCTTCGACGTGCGAGCCGGAGAGAAGGTGCCGCCGGGCGGGTCGAATACCCCAGTGTCGAGCACGGCATCAGCCTTCTGGGTGATCCAGTAATGACGCAAGCCCAGCGTCAAGGTCAGCTTCGGGATCAGTTCGTAATAGAGCTCGCCGAAGACGGCTGTGTTGTCCTCGTGTGCCGGAAAGCGATGGGACACGATATAAGGGGGATCGAAGCCTGCCTCGCCCAGTTCCGGCACGATGATCGGGGGCTGGTCAAAACTGCTGAAGCGGTGCTGGTAGAATACGCCCACGATGCCGGAAAGATGCGGGAGAAGAGCGCCTTCATCGAAGGATACGCGGTTTTCCGACGTAAACCGCCGGTCGAGAGAGATGCTGTCAGTCGGCAATGCAGGGTGCCCGGCATCGACGCCGAGGTCGTTTTCGATGAAGAAATTGTTCCCCTCCGTCACATCTTCCCGTTCCTTGGTCCTCCGCGCAAAATAGCTCGTGGAGGAAACCGCCGAGAAGCCGTTGCCGTTATAATTGAGCACGAATGCCGCGAGGCCCCAGCGGTCCCGCGAAAACTCCTGGACGTCCCGGTCTCGGTCCAGAGTGTAAGAGACGGGCTTGTAGGCCGGCAGCGGCACATAAGCCGCAGGGAAACCGCGGAGATTGGAGATTTGCCCGATCCCGCTGACGGTGGCTTCGAGGGAATCGGAGAGCTTGGCCCGCAACGTCGCGGCGCCCGAATAGCTGTCGTTGCGGCCCTCGCCGTCTTTGGTGACAACATCACCCGATGCGTTTGGAAAACGGCGCTTGAGGAAGCCGGATTCCCGAAGGTACCCAGCCGCGACATCGAGCGAGATGCGGTCGGGGACGAGCACCACCCCGGCGCGCGCGTTGCCGTCAAAGTCGAAACCGCCCCCTTTGGTCCCTCCGCCCTGGATCTGGGCCGTGTAGCTGTTTGCAGCGAGCGAGGGCTTGCGCGTGATGAAGCGCAGATTGCCGCCCATCGAACTGGCGCCGAACAACGTCCCCTGCGGCCCCTTCAGCACTTCAATCCGATCGAGATCGAGCGTTTGGGGGCTGATCGAGGCGGGAACCGGGGTATCGTTGATATAATAGGCCGTCGTGTTCGCTCCCACGACGCCACGAATGGTGGTCTGCCGCCCGCCGACGAATCCCACGGAGGAAAAGTCTGTGCCTTGCCCATATTGGAAGGTCAGGTTCGGGATCTTGGTGGCGTAATCGGTGAAGCTCTGGATGTTCTGCTTCTTCATAAAATCGGATGAATAAGCCGTGATCGAGGCCGGCACGTTGTTCAGTGCCTCTTCCTTATGACGGGCGTGACCACGATATCCGTGATCTCCACGTCGCCAGCCTGAGCGGAATTGACCGGGGAAGCGGCCTGGGTGGTCTGCGCGGAGACAGCCCCACTCCACAACATCGCCAGCGCGAGTGTGGCATGAGATACAAGCGTAATCCCGCTGCCCGTGGCCCCACAGCTTCTCATGCTGGAATTGCCGCAATGACGCACATCTGCCTCCCATGTTAATCGAACTCGATTGTTGAGAAATTTCAACAGATATGCCGTATAGGCAATATTGGTACCGTTTATGAACGGTACGATGGGAGGTTCATCGATGGTTTGCGCGGGGCCAATCAGGGTTCTTGACCGGTCCTCGGGCCATGCCCTGTCCGCCAACGCGAAGGTAGGTGCCGAAACTGTGTGTCCATCCCCCTTTCGGGTGGAGACCGGTAAACTGATCGGGTGCAATCCGTTGCCCGCCTGCTGCCCTGCTTGCGTGCATCATCGCTCGCTGTAACGCGAACTCGATGGAAATGGTGAAGCCGATCATAGCTCACCTCATGGGCTCGCAACGCTATCGATCGTGGGGCCGCTCGGGTCAATCAGCCGGCAACCTGCGACGGATCGTCCGTCGCCGGCCTGTGTCAAGTCCGCTTGGAAGGGGGATCGAGCAAGCATGAGAGATGCTTGATGCGATCCCCCTCGATCGCGAGTCTCGATAATTTCAAACCCAGCCGGCCGACTTAATATCGAAACTCGAGATCAATGCCGAACGTCCTCGGCTCGTTGAGCGAGACGAGTTGAGGAAACCCATTGAAATCCGAGGAGATTGCCGCGGCGGTTATCACGGTCTTATCGGTAAGGTTTTTACCCCAGAGCGAGACGGACAAATGATCGTCTGCGCTGGTCCAGCCTAGCCGAGCGCCGATATAATGATAGGCCGGCTGGTAATTGTTCCGTGCGTTGAATGGATCGAAATAGGTTGTATCCTTCCACGACCAGTCGGCCCGGGCCTCTATCTTGCTGTTGCCTGGCAGCACGAAGGTTTTTTGTATGTCAGCATGCAGCGTGAATTCTGGCGCCTGAGGCAAATGGTTGCCGCGCAAATGCTGCACGCCCGCGGTAGGCCGCGTCGGATCGACAATATCGTATTTGCCGAATTTCGAATTTACCCATGTGCCCTGCAGATCAAGAGAAAGCGTTTTTGAAAGACGCATGCGAACATCCGCCTCGATGCCGGAGACCTTGGCATTGGCGGCATTTTCGAGAAGAACAGATGCACCTACCACTCGGTTCAGCTGGAGATTCTTATAATCATTATAAAAGCCGGCAAACGTGATTTGCCCTGCACCATCCATCACGCTGCCTTTCAGGCCAGCCTCATAACTTGTGACGGTTTCCGGCTCGACGGCCGGGTTGGGACTGCCCGCAACGAGCACGCCGCTTTTGAAGCCTCGCCCGACAGTCGCGTACAGATGAAGATCGTCGCCGATGCGGTAATCGATCGTTCCTTTTGGTGTGAAAGCATCCCATGTTCGGGCGCCGACCGATGGAATAAGCGTGTTGGCGAAAGGCGTGGGCGCGGTGAAGGTTCCCTGCCGGCTGCGATGTTCGTTGCTATACCGGATACCTCCGATCACCGACAGGCGATCAGTGAGTTGATATTCGAGATTCGCGTACACAGCCCACGCTTTTGTTTTCACCGTGCCGAGTTGCTGAAATAGCGAGTTCGCCGGGAACGGCACGGGCAGCAGCCCAAGACCGGTCGATCCGATTACCGGGAGCACGGCAAACGGAACGGTAACCTGACCGTGGAGAAACTCGTCGAAATAATAGACGCCGAGCAGTCCGTGAATCTTGTCCGACGACCATAGTAGCTGCGCATCTTCGCTGAACCAGTGAGCATCCTCGAACTGCGCCATCGATCCTAGCGGCTTCGGTGTCGGCGGCCCGGGCGGAACACCGCCGGAAATGTCGGACTTTACGTCAGATACGGAATTCCGGTAGGCCGTGATCGATTTGGCGCTGAGATTACCAGTCAGGCCGATATCAACGGTTCCGCTGAAGCCATAGATCTCGACATTGCGTCTGCTGGGAACGAGACTGTCGATGTTCCTGACATTGCGCGGAACCCCGAGCCCGCCGAGAACCACCGACGTAAGCGGAATGCCTGGTACGCTTGGTCCGCTGATATGCCAGCCAAAGCCATTGTCGTCCGCCTTGTAATAATCGCCGATGATGAGAATGCTGAATCGGTCGGCGGGCTCGAACAGCAATTGTCCACGCGCACCCCATTCTGCCTGGTTGTCGATTTTTTCGTTCAACCTGACATTCCTGCCGAAGCCGCCATGATTCAACGAAACCAGGCTGAGCCTAGCCTTCAAGAGGCCATCAACGATCGGACCGCCAACGGCCGCCTCTAAATCATGGCGATCATAATTTCCCAGGCTCGCCCGCGCATAACCGGTAAGCTGATCGGTCGGTTTCCGGGTTATGATGTTGACCGTACCGCCCGTGGCATTCCGACCGTAGAGCGTGCCCTGCGGGCCGCGCAACACCTCGACGCGCTCAATATCGTATAAACCGCTGATCAAGGCGCGCGCACGTGAAACATAGGCGCCATCGGAGTGAAACGCGATCGACGGATCACCCCCAACGTTTAAAAACGAAGAACCGATGCCGCGAATATAGATGTTGGGTGTGCCCAGATTTCTCGAAATATTGACGAAGGGAACAACATTCGACAAATCAAGAATATTTTTGACGCCTTGGGCCCTCAATTCCTTGCCAGCTACCGCAGTAATAGACATAGGAACGTCCAGAGAGTTCTGTTCGCGCTTCTGGGCGGTGACGACGATCTCGTCGGATTGCTCGGCTCGCTCTTGCGCCACTGCGGGAACCGCACCCGTTAGCAGCATGGCGGCCATGGCTGATGACAATAAACAATTCTTTCTTGTCATTATTTCCCCCTTACGGATTAGCCTAATTGGAAAACTATTGGGAATTTGGGTTAGCTTCTGCTGCATCCATGCAAAGTTTATCGCTGATCAGATGAATCTTAGCGTGAGAACAGAAGCGACAATTCACTAACGATCGGATCGCATGCACGCAGGCGCGGTATCAAAAGCGGCTTCTGGTACGCGGCCTCGCCGCTCGCACCACACAATTTTGCGCACGGTTCACGAGAAAGCCGGCGCCATCATTTTAGCTACATATCGTATGTATTGGTACAACTTTGATATATGATTCGCAAGCGTTGAATGTGCATTATCGCCGTCAAATTTGAGATTTTGCGGCTGGCTCAATCTGATCCTTTTCGAATCGTTGCCGCATGCTCGCCAAGTACGGGAGGCGCGCTCACTTCCGGGCGTATACCATTGATACGCAGTGGGTTGCGGATGCCGACTACCCTCCCTTCGGTTGCATGAACGGCTTCGGCGAAAGTACCCAGGTGGCGCACCTGCGGATCCTCGATGACTTCAGGAATCGAATGGACAGGGGCAAAGGGAATATCGTGCGACGCGAAGGCGTCTTCCCAATACGAACGCGGTTGGGTGGCAATAACGGTACCCAGCGTCAACGCCAGCATCTCGTAATTGCGGATGCGATCGAGCGGCGTCTGGAAGCGCGGATCCGCCCCTATCGAATCCCGGACATCCATTGCATCGAGCAGCGCCCACCAGAATTTTTCAGGCACCGAAAGATGAACGGCCACAGCCTGGCCATCTGCACATGTCCAGGCGAAAGATTGGGACGTGGCTACCCGCGAAATGGGCCCAAACTGCATATTCAGCTGTGTGGAATAAGCGAAGGCATCGGGCACGAAGGCGATTGCGCTTTCCAGCATGTTGAGTTCGATCCGCTGACCTTCACCGGTCCTCTGGCGCGCATGCAAGGCCGCCAGAATCCCTCCAAAGGCATAGAGGCCCGTCGCGTTGTCGGCGAGCGTCGGGCCGTAGACCTGCGGCTGCTCTCGATCGAGATACATGTGAAGAATACCGGAAAGCGCAATGCCGACGGTGTCGTAGGCGGGCCTTGTCGCATAAGGGCCGTCCGTACCAAACCCGGTAATCGAACAGTGGATGAGGGCCGGATTTGCCGTTTTGAGCGCGTCCACCGTCAAGCCGAGCCGATCCATAACGCCGGGCCTGAAATTCTCCACGAGGATATCGGCGGTTTTCAGAAGCTCGAAAAGCGCAGTCCGGCCTTCCGAAGATGCCAGGTCCAGCTGCACGCTTGCCTTGTTCTGGTTGTAGGCGATGAAATTCGGGCTGTAGGCATCGCCAGTGGATCGGCGGAAGGGATCACCCCCTTCCGGATTCTCCACCTTGATTACTTCCGCGCCAAGCTGGGCGAGCAGCATCGCCGCCAGTGGTGCCGTTACCATCGTGCCAATCTCGACAACCTTGATGTCGCTGAGGGGCAGCACGATGGACGACATCAGCGAGCTTCCACTATTTCTCGTGGATAGGGTTCGAAGCCCGGCCGGTAGGCCTTGGTATCGATGAACTTGGAGATTCCCTGGAAATATCCGCCCTCCGCATCGCGGTGGGAAAGCTGCCCGTTTTTCGCCATCAGATATTCGTGAGCCTGCTCCGCGGTCATTTCCCGCGTAGCCTTGATGGCCTGCTTCGTCGCGCGGACGGCTTCGGGATTAAGCGATGCCAGCTGCCTCGCCAGGCTCATGACCTCCTCGCGCAGCTTGTCGTCGGGAACGGATTCGTTGACCAGGCCCATGCGCGCGGCCACTGGGCCAACGAAAGGCTTGCCGGTGATCGACCAATACAGCGCGTCGCGATAATTGACCGCCGCATTGAAGGCCTTGCTGACGAGACCGCCCGGTATCACGCCCCAATTCACTTCAGACAGGCCGAAGACGGCGCTGTCGGCCGCGATCGCGAAATCACACGCCACCAGTTGCGTGAACGCTCCACCGAAACAATAGCCGTTCACCATAGCGATGGTGGGCTTAGGGAAGTTGTAAAGGCGATACCAGCGCCATTGATGGGTCGCCCATTCCGTGCGTACATGCTTGGCGGCATTTTTCGGGTCTCCCTCCAGTTCGCGGAAATAGAGCTTGAGATCCATCCCCGCGCACCATGCTTTGCCGGCACCCGTCAGCACCAGTACCAGCGTTTCAGGATCCGCCTCCAGTTGCAGGATGCAGTCCAGCATCTCTTCATCGAGATCGGGACTCATGGCATTGCGCTTGTCCGGGCGGTTGAGCGTGACGGTCGTGATTCCATCTTTCTTCTCGACGAGCACGTTCTTGTAATTGTCGTAAAATGCCATGCTATCCTCATTTGTCGATGCGTTTGTGCGTTCGATTAAATACATACAAGTTGTAGCTGTCAAGGTTTCGATCGCTGCTATTCGGCATGATACACGCGGCGATCCCAGCCAAACCTACAAACGCCGCGGTGCGGACAGCTCAGTCGACGATCCGTTTTCCGGTCGCGAAACAAAGCCATATGAGGGCTCCCGCCGCGCCGATGCAAGCCGCCGCGAAAAAGGGCGAATCGAACGATCCGGTGCGATCGACGAGCCAGCCGGTGACGGCGACGCCGATGGCACCGGGAATGGTTCCCGCCGTGTTGCTTAGGCCCACAAGCACGTCGGCGTGACGCGGAGCGATTTCGAGATGATTCGGAGAAAAGCCCGCCCATGTGAGGCCCAGGAATCCCAAGGCCGCGCACATCAGCAGAAGCGCATGTCCGGAATCGGTCACGCCCCGCACTGTCAGCAGCGCAGCTGCCGCGCCGATCAGCGCGATCAATTGGAAAAGCTTGCGGACCAATGTCACGTCGAAACCGCGCCGGACCATCCGATCCGCGAGCGTCGTGGCGAGGTTACCCGTCACGACCATCGAAAGCCACGGCGCCGCCGAATATAACCCCGCGCTGACGATGTTGAGCTTTTGAGTCTGCATGAAGTAGCTGGGCAGCCATGTCAGCAGGACATAGAGTATCCAATTGCTGCAGAAATGGTTGAGGACCAGCGCCCACACCGGAGGCTGAGACAGCAGTTCCTTCCATGGCGTCGATCGTCTTCGATCTTCGCCCTTGCCTTCCATGTGGGTCAGCAACGCGCGCTCTGCTGGCGAAATACGCGGATGTTCAGCGGGGCTATTACGGATAAGCGTGAACCACAGCGCGCAGATGACGAGGCCAAACGTCCCGAAGGCGAAGAAAACCGATTGCCATCCCCATGCGCGAATGAGCGAGCCCGTGGTGAGCAAGGCGAAAAGGGTTCCGGCGGGTATGCCTGTCAGTAGGACGCCCACAAACCGCGACCGCTCCGCCGGCAGGAACCAGCGCGCGCCCAAATAATAGGCCGCCGGAAAGGTCGCGGCTTCGCCCAAGCCCATGCCGATGCGGGCTACCATCAGCAAAGGCAGCGAGATGGCGGCTGCAAGCGGCGTGAGGATGGTGAACGCTGACCACCATATGATCGCGATGGCCATCACGTGCCTGCCACCGAACCGACTGGTCAGCCAGCCGCTCGGCACCTGAAAGATCAGGTAGCCGACGAAGAAGGAAGACAACACCAGCCCCTTGGTGGTTTCGGACCAGCCGAATTCTTCCTGCATCGCGATCGCGGCTACCGACATGTTCACGCGATCGAGAAAGCAGACAAACGTGGCCAGGAAGCAGAGCAGCATTACCGTAAGCCGCTTCGGCCAGCGCGGTACGACAGTCCCCTGAAGATTCATTGCTGCCCCCGATCCAGCGGCATCTCGACGAGCTTACATACACATCGTATGTAATATGCTCCGCGCTCGCAGCGCTTTTGTCAACTCGTTTCGGTGATTCCGACGGCATTTCCCGAAAAAATGCGAACAGCAGCCGTGCGGATGCCGCGCCGAGCGAACGAACCCAATAACGAAACAGAGAAAATCGCTTGAGACACCCGCTGGTTTCTGATGTTATGGGCGAGTCAAAGCCGATCCGGCTTATTTTACGGGGCCGTTTCAAGAGAAAATAGATGCCGAGATTTCATCCTCCACTGACTACGTCTCGCGAAGAATTCCTGAAAGATGGAACGGATCAACTGTTTCGCGAAGCAATCTATGCCTTGGCATTGAGCGTTGAAAAACTGCTTTCATGCAGAAACGTATTCGCGCGGATCCTTCATCTCACGCCGTCCCAATTCGCTGTGCTCATGGGGGTTGCGTCTCAACAGGGCGGAAGGGGTGTCACCATCAAGGATCTGGCGGCGCATCTTGCGATGGCGCCGACACACGTCACGACGGAAATAGGCCGATTGGAAGCGAAGGGCCTTCTCTTGAAACGGAGCAACGAGGCAGATCGGCGGAGCATTCTGGTGACTCTGACCTCAAAGGGCGAGAAGGAAGTGGAGCAGGTCAGCCCGGTGGTCCGAGAAGTCAACGACATATTGTTCCACAACATCAGCGTCAAAAGCCTGATCAACGCACATGTCGTCGCCAATAAAATCATAACGAATTCAGCGGATGCACTTTCCCAGGCACGTAAGGCAGCGGCGAGCATGGCACGGAAGGCGGCGCAGAAAAATCGGAAGCGTCAGACAGGCGATTCCCCTGACTGAGCCGATGACAGGGATCGTCTCAGCGGAGACGGCGGTCGAAGAATTTCGCCATGATTGAAAAGGCTTCGCGTGATTCCGGCAAGTCCGGGTCTCCGAAGAAGCAATGGCCCATACCATCCCAGACGTTCAGCTGTGCTTCGACCCCCGCCTTGACGAGTTCCCTGTGAGTCTGGATGGCCGCGCTCATGTCGAATGCCCGCGTGCCGGTGAGTATGAGAGTCGGCGGGAACTTCGCCAGAATGTCGGGATACATTCCCGGCGAAACCAAAGGGTCGCTTAGGTCGACATTTTGAAGATAGCCGGTCGCTGATTTCGGGAACGGCATGGGCTCGTCCCCGATCGGCTGTGGCGGCTCCCCCACCAGAACGGGGGCCGTGAACCGGCTGTCACCACCCCAGGCGCCGGGCGCGCCGGGCGGCGCGAGAAAGCCGGCGAAAGCTGGGGAGCCGAAGAGACCGATCGCGGCCGGTTTGGGCAGACCCTGCTTCTGGAAGGACGCTACCGCCATAGCGGTGAGGCTGCCACCGGCAGAGCAGCCGAATATGCCGATGTCCGCAGCGGCGTGGTCCTTGAGCAAGGCCTTGTAGACCGAAATCACGTCTTCGGTCGCGGCGGGATATCTGTGCTCTGGTCCCTGGCGATAGTTTACGGCGATGACCTTGTATCCGCCGATCGCTGCCAGCGGGATGGATTCGAGGAGAGCCTGGGCGCCCGCGCCGGTGAAGAACCCCCCGCCGTGCAGCTCGATCAGCACACGGTTCTTGTTACGGGGCGCGATGCCGCCCTTGGGTGTAATGACGCGCGTCGGGACCCCGGCCAACTGCCTGTTTTCGACGTTCACTGGGTAGAGCGCCATGGCATGGTCGACCTGGGGTTTGAGCTCCGCTTCGTCGAGCGTTCGTAGCTTATCAATCGGCGCGCCTGAATCCATCCAGGCGGGGTCGATAGGTTTCTGCGCGGTTTCGATGAAGGCTTTTTTCGCCTCCTTGCTCATATAGCTCGAGAGCGGCACCTTGAGCTGCGTGACTGTAGCCGTACCAGCTGCATCCACGTTGACATTCGCCGCATCTTCGGCAAACGCGGTCGCTGCTGCCGACAGGAGCGATACGAACACAATGACTTTGAATCGCTTCATCTTGGCTGTCCTTCCTTGCCTGGCGAAGCCCTTTTGCCGGCTTGTTTGCGCAGAACGCCCCGTGTGGTGACTCCTTCGTGCAGATTCTCGCTGACGTACCGGGCCGTCTTTCCGTCCGCTGCAACGGTGAGGCGTATGACACTCACTACCTGTCCGTCCTGTTTGGTTGTCTCTTCGAACATGTCCTTGCTGATGAGGCGAACCTTCACCGTGCGATTTCCCTCGACCCCATGAACGGGATACTCAGCGCCGTCGAATTTGGCGTGATAGTTGAATCCGGTGGGATCGCTGAAGCTGATGCCCATATTCGTCACTTTGAGGGTCACGGTCGCCCCATTTTCGGACACGCCTTCAAGCCGGCTTTGGCGCCAGGAGCCGGACAGGGCATGCGATCCGGCGGGGCCGCCTTCGATCCGTTCCGACAAGAGGCGCGAAGTGACCGGGGCGGCTGCCGAAAGGTCCGTTGATTCCGATATGAGCTGCTTGTTGTCACTGGAGACCGAGAACATGGTCGATGCCATCGGTTTGCCTGCCTTGGCGGCATCGACCCGGACACGACGGGGATCGACTATCGTCACCGCTATCGCATCATAATTGTGCGGGCCGTTGACGAGGTGGTCCTGCCCATCGGCCGGAACATCATAAGGTGAAGCGCAACTCTGGCATCGGTACATGCCGTTGTTGAGCAGATAGATGTCCGGCTTGTCGGACAGTTCCGTGGAGGCTGCGTCCCACAGCCACGTTCCGTCGAATGGGCTGGCGGCAAAGACTGGGGAAGCCATCAGGCACAGAATAGCGGCGCAGAGAGTCTTCACTGCTTCGAACCTAGAACACCAAATCGACGCGCTGGGTGTTGAAGGCGTAATGCGGCAATTTCTTTCGGTGGAATGTGGCGATGATCTCCGTGCGTTCATTGACGTCGGCCGCTTTTGCCAGGTCCGCCGCCAACAGCGACCTGTCGCGCGTGAAGGAACGTATGCCTTGAAGATCCGCCCAGACGAGCCAGAAGGATCTGCCGTCGGCGGCGATCCACTTCGGCGCGATCTGCGGAGCGTAGGCGCAGGCGGCAGCGTCGCCGCCAGGCATCCAGGCCGTTTCCTCATGAATCTGGTTCCACGGACCCCAGGGGGTCTTCGCGATCCACAAGCCGAGATAGCTGGGCTTGCCGAACTCGGTGCCGTCCGGGGCACAACCAGTGCCGCTGGCAGCCATCAGATAGCGATCCAACGCGGCGACATAGGCGACACTGGGTAGCCATGCCTCCACCACAAGATCACCGGAAAAAAGATTTGTGCGGTTGACCCATCCTTTCGGGAAGGAGTGAACGATGGCCCGGCTTTGAATGTCGCGCGCCCAGCGTGCGGTGCCGTCCCCGCGCCAGCCCGCGAAATAGGTGTAGGCCCTGCGGTCAGCGATGCGCTCGACCGGAACGCGGCACATCACCAGATCATTCATCTGCCCATCGATGCTGCCGTTGGGCGAATACATATAGATGTAGCCATCGCGATTAGCCGAATAGTCTCGCCCCATTTGGAGGATCGAAATGAGCGAGAAGCAACCTTGAGGCTCCCGGAAAAAGGCCAGGCTTTTGGCCTGCTGTCCCCAGTCTTCCCACGACACGGGCGCCGATCCATCCTGGTTGAGCCAGGTTCGTCCGTTGTCGTGCGAGCAGATTAATTTCGCACCCGTCCAGCGGCGCGGCGCTTCGGTGCGCTGATCCAGCGTACTCAGAAATTGATAGAGCCGTCCACGGACCGCCAACGTTCCATGGCCGTAATAGCTAGGGGCGTCATCCGGCCGGGTCATCTTGTTCAGTTCCGGATATCCCGGAACATCACGAAACGACACGTTGGCAGGGGCGCCGACTGCAGCCCACATCCGGCTGTTATAGAACTTCAACGGCTTTTCGAGCCATCCTGAGCCATCATTGACGCCGAAATACTGACAGTCGTCTGCCGCCCAGGTCATCTTGTAGCCATCGCCAAGACCGCCAAGCCGGAGAATCGCATCTTCCCGACGAATGGCCGATTTTGGAGACGAAGTTTTGCTCCGGGATCTCGCTGCGGCGGAGGTGCCTGCGATCGCAACCGGGGCCAGGATTGCCCCAGAGACCGCTTGCTGCAGGAGATCGCGTCTGTTCAAGGACATGGCAAGTCGATCAGGGTTTCAGTTTCTGGTCGAAGAACTTCGTTATGACGGCGAACGCTTCCCGCGATTCCGGCAGGCTGAAATCATAATAGAAGCAATGACCCTGCCCATCCCACAGATGCAGATCGGCGTCGGCGCCGGCTTTCACCAGTTCGCGATGCGTCTGCACCGCTGCGCTCAAACCGAAACTTCGGGTGCCGGAGATCACAAGCGTCGGCGGGAATTTCGCCAGTACATCCGGATGCAGGGCCGGGGAAGCAAGCGGGCTCGTCAGGTCGACGCCCTTGAGATAAGCCTCCGTCGCGACGGGCAGGGATACCTTCTTCGGATCGATCGGCCACAACGGCTCGCCGACCAGTCCGGGCGCGACATAACGGCTATCTCCACCCCAGGCGCCGGGTGAATCCGGCAAGTTCTCAAATCCGGCGTAAGCGCCGCCGCTGAAGATGCCAATGGCGCCGGGACGCGGCAGCTTTTCCTTCTGGAACCATGCGGCCGACATGGCCGTCAGGCTGCCGCCCGTCGAGCAGCCATAGATGCCAATGCTTGAGGCATTATAACTTTTCAGCAGCTCCTTATAGACGGCCGCGACGTCCTGAGTGGCTGCCGGGAACCTATTTTCCGGGCCTTGGCGATAATTCACGGCGACCACCTTGTAACCGCCGACCGCCGCGATCGGTATCGAGTCCAGCATTGCCTGGCCCTCGGCTCCGGTGAAGAAGCCGCCGCCGTGCAGCTCGATCAGCACGCGATTCTTGTTACGGGGCGCAACGCCAGTCTTCGGGGTGATGACATGGGTGGGAACGCCAGCGATCTCACGTGCCTCAATATTGACCGGAAATTCCTTACGCGCGAAGTCGGCTCCCATTTTGGCGGGCCCTTCCGACATTTGCCGAAGCTTTTCGATCGGCGCGTTTACGTCCGACCATATCGGGTTTGCATTCCCGTTGCCGGATTCGATAAAAGATTTTTTTGTGGCTTCGCTCACATAGCTCGACATTGGCACCTTGAGCTCGGAAATGTGCACCGTACCCTTTTCATCGACCTGAACCGGCGGTGGCCCATCTGCGGCAGACTGCCCGCCAGCTTGCTGCGCAAAAGAGCTATCCGTCACGAACAGGCCAAAAGCGGCGGCAAGCAAAGCGGTCTTGCAGTTGCTCATAATCCTCCTCCAAATGGCATGAAGGCCATCATGTTATTTCTTGGTCTGGTTTTTATTGGGATCGGCATCCAAGGCGGGTTCACCGTTTTCGCCGATGCTGTATCGGTTATTGTCGCAGATATATTCCGATATTTTGTAATCCTTGAGTCTTCGATAACCGAAAGTGAACGCATAGGGTTTGGTCAATACCGTCGGATCGTCGATCACGACATGATCCTCAAGCTGATCGGGCGAGGTGAGGCGAATGCGTTCGGTGATTTGCATGTCGGCCGAACGCGGCATGTTCATGAATCTTACGTTTTCGCGAATATCCTGGGTCTGGACGACAAGCGCGTCGCCCTCCCAATGGGAGACCGAATAGCCATTATAGCTCGGGAATGTCTCCTCCTTGGGTGGCATCGCCTGGTCGATATATATCCTGCGTGTCTGGGTCAGAAATTCGGCGAGAACAAAAAGTTGTTTGGGTGTCTGGATGAATTCGAGCGCATAGATTCCGCCCATGATGGTGGGCATGCCCTCTGGTAGGCAGCGCGTGCTCGGATCGTCGATGAGCTCGCCCTTCTTGAGCGTTTCGTCCCGCTTCTTGACGGCCTCGTTGAATTGGCTTGCGTAGGGTTCCCGCAGTGGCGGCGGGCCGCCCGGAGGAGGGGGGTAGTCGACCCCGCCCGCGAACGGATCGGGATAGCGCTCCCACATGCCGGAAAAGTCTGGATGTGCCTTATCTGGAACGTTGGCACGCAATGTCGCATGACTTGTGGGCCGGGATGCATATACCTTGCCGGTATGAGCTGTCGGTGCCGCGTTGGCGGTGGAGGCTGCCAACAACGCTATTGAAGCGATCCCAACTCGCATGATTATCTCCCGTCCTCATGATGCTCGCCTGCGGCGTGAGACCGCGAAACTGTTCTTGCCCGCCGCTCTTGCAACAACTCGAACCCGGCGCCAACAGCTGGCCTATTCTTACCCGGCAGGCCCCGAGATCGAAAGCTTAACCCGCTGGGAGCGAAAAGATGTGTGCCGCCATATCTCGCCGGTTTACGGCCAAATATGGCGGCCGATGTCTGGCTCAAAATCGTCAAAACTCCTTCGTCACGCTCAAGCCATAGGTGCGCGGCTGCAATATGTTGAAGGCATCCTGGGAGATGAGGGTGCCGCGACCGCCGCCGAGAATACCGCGCTTGTTGGTTATGTTATTGACGAATGTGTTGATCTTGATGCCGCTCACCTCGATGCCGGCTGTCAAATCCAGCTTGTTGTACCCGGCGAAGGCCTGCCGCTCGACCCCGGCAGGCAGGAAATTGCCGAGCCGTTTGCCGACACGGCTGAAGGTCGTGCCGACGGATCCGGTGTTCGGACCGATCGGAAACTCGTAGTTGAGCGAGACGCTCGATGAGAATTTGCTCGAGAACGGCAGCCGGTCGCCATCCGCGCCGGCGACGAGATCATTCGCTGGGAAATCCTGAACCAGAACGGCATCGTTCCACGAAACCCAGCCGGAAAGGTTCAGCCCTCGCGACAATCGCAACTCCGCAGCTAGCTCCACACCTTGGCTCCGGGCCTTGCCGCCGTTCGAGAAGAAGCTGAGGCCGATATCGTTGTTCACCTGGATCTGCACCTGATCCCAATCGATGCGATAGAGCGATCCATCCACGAACAATTTGCCGTCGAGAATAGTCGCCTTGACGCCCACCTCATAATTTTTGGTGCTGTCATGTTTGAATGTTGGATTGGTACCGACGAGCGCGCCCACCGAGTTGATGCCACCGGGTCTGTAGCCGGACGAGAAGCGGGCGTAGATCATCACCTGGGGTGTGACTTTCAGCCGGGGCGAGACAGCGTAGGTGAAAGCATTCTCCTTCAGGAAAAGATCGGGGAAAACGAGGACGTCGGACCCGGGCTCCTCGGGCGTTCCGTTCTCGAACAGCGAGACGAACGGTCCAGTATCGGTTTCGAAGAATGTGGACTTGATATACGATTTGCGGACACCGGCTTGGATATCGAATTTGTCGCTGAACCTGTATGTCACATTTGTGAAGGCCGCGACTTCCCGAAAGGTGCTTCCGAAATCGAAGGTTACGAATGTCCCCACTCGCGCATTGCTAACGTCCGTTGCAAACCAGTTCTGCAGCCAGCTGGTGTTTTCCTTCGTGTAGAAGCCGCCGATAAGCCAGTCGATGTTCGAGCCGATCGGAATGGACGCGCGAATTTCCTGCGTGAATTTCTTCGTCTTCGATCGATCGATATTGTCCGTAAATCCGCCTTCGTCGGGAAACGCAACGGCAGTGGTGAAACCTGTGGGTTCGGTGACGTCGTAGGAATCGAGCAGCTTGGTAACGCTGTAGCCTGTGACAGAAGTGAGTTCGACCCTGCCAAAGGATTTCTTGATGGTGACGGAGCCGGCCGAGAAGTCCCTGTTCGTGTAACCCGTACCCGGCAGGAAGCGCTGCTGCACGCTGCCAGTGTCGGGAGCAATCCGGACATAGGGCGAGCCGTGGATCTTGTTGGATTGCGAGAATCCGTTGATCTTGACCGAAAAGTCGTCAGCCGGATGCCATAGGGCCGACAAATGGCCGCCATAAGCCTTGGTTTCATTTACGCCATGTTCGATGGGTTGATCGCCCACATAGCCCAGATTGTCGATATAGCCTGGATCCTTGCGGACAAAGCCGCTCCCGCGGATCGCGAATTGTTCGCTTAGCGGGACGTTCAACGCTCCGTTGAAGTTATAGCCAGCCCCAGAGCCGTCCGTAACGCCGCTGATCCCGGCAGATAAGCGTCCTGAGAGACGATCCGTCGAGGGGTCATGAGTCACATATTTGAACAGGCCGCCGATGCTGCTGGCGCCGTATAATGTTCCCTGAGGGCCGCGCAGCACCTCAATCCGCGCGAGGTCCGATGGATCGATGTCGGGAACGAGGAAACCGCCGCCCAACAAGGTCGATGATCCGAACGGCATGTCATCCACGGTTATGCCAACCGTCGGTGCCTCGAAATCGCTGCTGGTCACGCCGCGAATCGCGATGGTCGCGGTTCCGCCCAGCTGGTTGGGCGTATAGGCAAGACCCGGCACCGTCAGGTAATAATCCTGGATACGGTACTGGCTTTTGTCCGCGATCTCTGCCGCCTGTACGACAGCAACGGGTAGCGGAACGGTCGCAAGACGCTCCTGCTTCTTCTGCGCCGTCACGACGATTTCCCCGGCCGCATTCTCGCCGCCTGCGCCTACACCCCGCGCGTAGGCCTGCCCGGCACATATGCAGTAAGTCAAGGCGATTATGCTTAGGAATGGCTGTGCTTTGCGCCCCGATATTCTCATGATGACATTCCCTTTTTCGAAAATATTTATTACTTCGTAATATGGTAGAAGTTGAAATTGATCAGTTTATTAGCTCTCTTGGGGAATATGTCGACCGGTGCGATCTTGAATAGATGCGAACGTCCGGTCTTAGGCTCTTGCTGACGCACGCCTGTGCAAGCATGTCCATCGAGCTTCCTTTCCCAGAATCCGTCTAGGCAGCGACGAGTGCGAGCAACGATATCAATCTTCGATCATATATACAATATGAACATTAAAGGCGTATTTGATCGCGGGAACGCTATTCTCCCCAGCGCGGAAAGTTGAGGCCTTCGATCCCGAACAGGTCAAGCGCCCGCCCCACAGTATGATCAATGAGTTCCTCGAGCGATGCTGGACGGGGATATAATGCCGGCACCGGCGGCATGATGATCCCTCCAGCCTCGGTGGCCAACGCCATTGCCCTGAGATGTCCTGCGTGCAGAGGCGTTTCCCGAACCATGAGAACCAGCCTGCGCCGTTCCTTCAGCACCACGTCTGCCGCGCGCGTCAGCAGGTTTGACGTGGTGCCATAGGCAATCTCCGACAGGCTCTTGATCGAGCAGGGCGCGACGAGCATGCCCACTGTTCGAAACGATCCACTGGCGATCGGAGCGCTGATGTCGCCAATGCCGTGGACCACTCCCGCGAGCGACTCGATCTCCTTGGCACTGAGTGAAACTTCATGAATTAGTGCCTGTCGCGCCGAGCGCGTCATCACGAGATGCGTCTCAAATCCCAGATCCCTGAGAATTTGAAGGGCGGTCACCCCATAGATGATCCCTGAAGCACCTGTGATCCCTACGATGATTCGTCGCCGCCAAGTGTCATTCTCCATGTTTCAGGCTCCTGGCACCGACGCACGCGATGCGTTTTTGACTCGTCCTTGACATCCAAGGATCACGTTCTCACGCTTCCGCCATTGCCGGAAGGGAAAGCAGCAGTGCTCTTCGTCAGCCGGAGGCTCAGGCGCGCAAATGCGTCCAACCAAAAGCTCGAGCTGCGCCGCGGCCGGTCTATCATTGACGCCGCACATGATGTACATACGATGTGTACATATCGTGTTATGCTGTGCGATTGTCAAGAACCGCCCAATTGGCAGCTCGCAGACTCATGGGAGGATTCATTCATGGACCCAGACTATCGCGATCTCAGAGATTTTATCGAGCTCATCGATCGCGCCGGCGAGCTTAAGCGCGTAAATGGCGCAAAGCTTGCCTATGAGATCGGCGGGATCACGGAAGTTGCAGCTGGCCTACCGCACTGCCCGGCGCTCCTGTTTGATGGAATTCCGGGGCAAGCTTCTGGGAATCGCGTTTTCACCAATGCGACTGTCGGATTGAGACGTGCCGCGCTGGCCTTGGGAATCGATCCCGCCTTGCCGCCGCTTGAGGCATTGCGCGCCTGGATGGAACGGCGGGCCGATCTCAGATTAATTCCGCCGGAGCAAACCAGCGATGTCCCCTATATGGAAAATGCATTGGAGGATAAGGAAGTCGATCTCTGGCGGATGCCTTGCCCGACATGGCATCCCGGCGATGGGGGAGCATATATCGGCTCAGGCGCCTTGGTTATGACCCGGGATCCGGAGAGCGGATGGGTCAACAGCTCGATCTATCGGGTGCAGGTTCATGACGCCCAGCGCGTGACGATCCAGTTTGATCACAAGGGCCGTCACGGCGCTATGATTGCCCGCCGCTTTTGGGATCGGGGAGAGGGCTGTCCGGTGGCGGTGGTATGTGGGCAGGATCCAGCATTGTTCATCGCGGGCTTCGAATATCTGCCGGAAGGGGTTGCCGAGCTGGATTTCGCGGGCGCGATCAAGCAGGCGCCCGTACCTGTCCATAATGGCCCCCGGACCGGCTTGCCGATCCCTGCCCGTGCGGAGATCGTGTTGGAAGGCATGCTATTGCCTTTTCCGGATGAGAGCCTGCCGGAAGGTCCATTCGGCGAGTTCACCGGATATTATGCCGCGGACCGGCGTCCCGCACCGGTGATGGAAGTTTCAGCCATCTATCATCGCAATGATCCGATCCTGCTGGGATCGCCGCCGCTCAAACCGCCGCGCTTTCACTTCGGGCTGCCGTTCCGTGCCGCCAGCCTCTGGTCGGATCTGGAAGCAGTAGGCGTGGTCGGCATCGCGGGCGTGTGGCAGCATGTTTCTCAGCTCATGACCGTCATTGCCCTGAAGCAGTGCTATGCCGGCCACGCGAAGCGAGCTGCGCTGATCGCTGCCGCGAACAGCTACATGGGTCGAATCGTCGTCGTGGTGGATGACGACGTCGACCCCTCTAATCTGGCAGACGTGATGTGGGCGGTAACGACTCGCGCAGAGCCGTCGGAAGACGTCGACATCGTTCGCAATGCGTGGAGCTCATCGCTTGATCCGCGCATCTCCATGGCCGACCGCGATATAGGGCTAACGTCCCACTCAAAGATGATCATCGATGCCTGCATACCGTTTCAGCACCTTGCCGATTATCCCAAGACCTCCGCCTTGAGCATCGAAGAGAGTAATGCCGTGTTGGCGCGGTGGGGATCGGCGATCCTGCCCTGAGGCGTCGCTGGAACAAGGCCAGTTGACAATAGGCCAAAATATATATACATATTGTATATTAATTTCTAATGGAATCACCGCTGGCGCTGGATCGGTTCCGCGAGGACAGGAGAAATGCATGGCTTTGCAGCAGGTTGATGCGCCGGTGACCAGCGGCCAGGTAGTCCCCTTGCGGACTGGCGAAAACTTTCTCAGGGACCTGAGCGCGAGCGAGCGTACGGTCTTTGTCAATGGCGAACGGGTCACCAATGTCGCCGATCACCCCGCTTTCAGTGGCGCGGCGCGGACGCTGGCGCGGCTGCTCGATTATGCCGCTGCGCCGGATAATCGCGAGCGAATGACATTCACGTCGCCCGACACGGGCGGCCCTGTCTGGCGCTGTTTCCAGATTCCGCGCAGCCATGCCGATCTTCGCGCCAAGCGGCTAGCGGCCGAAGGATGGGCCGAGCAGAGCTTCGGCTTGATGGGGCGCACGCCGGATCATGTGGCGAACTTCTTTGCCGGTTATGCGGCGACACCGGCTTTTTTCGAGCAGGGCGGAAAGAATTTCGCGGAAAATGTCCTGAATTTCTACAGGCACGTCCGCGACAACCACAAATATATCGCTTACGCGATCGTGCCCCCGCAGATCGATCGCAGCCGGCCGGCGCATCAGCAGGCCGATCCGACGCTTTATGCCGGCGTGGTTCGCGAGACGGATTCAGGCATTGTCATCAAGGGCGGACAACAGCTGGCCACCGGTGCCGTCTTTGCGGACTATCTGCATCTCAGCTGTATCCATCCCCTGCGTCCTGGAGATGAGAATTACGCGATCAGCGTCGCCATCCCGATGGATGCTCCCGGTCTCAAGCTCTATCCGCGTCGTCCGTTTGCGCTAAATGCCTCCGGCGTCGAGGATTACCCGCTGACCACGCGTTTCGATGAAACGGACAGTTTCGTGGTGCTTGACGATGTGCACGTGCCGTGGGAACGCGTTTTCATCTTCCGGAACACCGAACTTTGCTTCCAGCAATGGTGGAAGACGCCGGCGCATTCCTATGGAAATCATCAGGCGCAGGTGCGCTATGCAACCAAGTTGCGTTTTCTGCTTGGCCTCGCCGACCGAATGAACAAGGCAACCGGTAACGACAAAGCTCCGCCCGTCCAGGTGGAGATGGGTGAGCTGGCTGCCTATGCATCCATCGTCGAGCAGATGCTCAATGCGCATGAGGTTTCGGCGACGATCGACGCAAACGGCATCCTCTGGCCGTCGAAGCAAGCGCTCTATTCGATCATGTCGCTACAGTCGAAAATCAATGCGCACATGATCGATATCGTGCGTGAATTGACAGGTGCTGCGATGATCTCTCTGCCATCGTCGCGTCTGGATTTCGAAAACCCGGAAACGCGCGGCGATATAGAGCGATACTATGTTTCCAGCGAGATGGGCGCTCGCGAACGGACACGGCTCATGCAGCTGGCCTGGGATTTCATCGGGACCGAGTTCGCCAGCCGGCACCAGCAATATGAGAAATTTTACGGCGGTGCCTCTTATCTCGTCAAAATGAACATGTACCGAAACTATGATTTCGATCGCGCCGGTCGGCTGGTGGATGCCGCGCTCGCAGGCGCCGACATCTGAAACGATCTGCGGTTGCGTCAATCCCTACAAGGAAGATTCCGATGGCCGCTCCCGTTCATGTGCTGCAACTCAAGCTGGATGATCTGATCGACGTTCCGATTAGGACGGTGATCATCGCGGGCTGGACGGGGCGCGATCAGGCGGCGCTTCAGAAGCATATCGCGGAACTGGAGGCTCTAGGCGTCAAGCCGCCGACATCAACGCCCATCTTCTATCGCGTTGCCGCAAGCCGGCTGACCACCGCGCCCGTCATCGAAGTGACGGGAGAATCCTCAAGCGGTGAAGTCGAGTTCGTGCTCCTCCATCATGGCGGTCGGTTGTGGGTCGGAATCGGGTCGGATCATACCGATCGTGATGTTGAAACCTATAACATCACGGTATCGAAGCAGATGTGTGAAAAGCCCGTTTCGGGTGAGTTCTGGGAAATATCTTCGGTCGCGGAGCATTGGGACAGTCTTGTGCTGCGCTCCTACGTCCACGAAGCTGGGGAACGCACATTATATCAAGAGGGGCCGCTTTCGGCGATGCTGTCGCCGGCCGAGCTTCTATCGTGCTGGCGCGCGCCACTCGAGGAGGGCACCCTGATGTTCTGCGGCACACTGGCGGCGCATGGCGGCATCCGGCCTTCCAGCAGCTTTGAGTTCGAACTCGAGGATCCGATCCTGGAGCGCCGGCTTTCGCATGCTTACGACATTCTATCCCTGCCAGTGGCCGGTTGAGCCGGTCCGATAAGGCAACTATGAAGATCGCCGTTCCCGATCTCATTTCGAATTCCTACTTCCCGGCGGTGGCGGCCGTGGAGCTCGGTTGCTTCGCGCGATACGGCGTGGAGGCGTCGATCGAGCTGATCTTCCCGGTGGATCGCGCTTACGCCGCCTTGCGTGACGGGCAGGTCGATTTCGTCGCCGGCTCGGCGCACTCGGCGCTGGCCGCGTTTCCGGAATGGCAAGGGGTGAAGCTGCTCTGCGCTCAGGCACAGGGTATGTATTGGTTTCTCGTCATGCGCGCGGATCTCGATCCATCCCGCGGCGATCTTTCGATCGTCAAGGGGCGCAGGATTGGCGCGGCGCCTTGGGTCGAACTTGGGTTGCGCGCGCTGTTGACCGCCGGCGGGATCGATATTGAACGGGACGAGGTCACCCTTGCCCCGGTGCAAGGCGCAATTGGAACCAGCATCAACTTCGGGTTGACGGCGGCGAAGGCGCTTGAAGAAGGGTCGATAGATGGTTTCTGGGCCAATGGCATGGCGGCAGAGGTGGCGATCCGGCGCGGCGTCGGGGCGATGGTGCTGGATGTGCGCCGGGGAGATGGTCCGCAACAAGGGTTCGACTTTACCATGGCATCGCTGGCAACGACCGACCAGCTGATCCGGGACCAGCCGGACATCGCAGTGGCAGCCGTCCGCGCGATCGTTTCGGTGCAGGCCGCGCTCAAGAGCAATCCTCAGCTGGCGACCGAAATAGGCGGCCGCCTCTTCCCTGAGCAAGAGGCAGCCCTGATCGCCACGTTGATCCGGCGTGATGCGCCTTTCTACGACTCGGCAATACGGCCTGAGTCCGTCGAAGGCATGAATGCCTTCTGCCGAGCTGCCAGTATCCTGCGGGGAATGCCGGCTTACGGAGATGTCGTCGCAGAGCAGTTCGCGCCATTCTGGAAAGAGGAATAGGATCATGCCCGTCAAAAAGATTCACGACGAGTTCCATACATTGGACATGACGATCGGGTGGGAGGTGCCCCCCGGCTATCCGTCGGGCATTCAAATGAAAATCCTGTCGGGTGCGCTGGACGAAAAAGGAGGGCGGGGAAGCCGAACACGGCTCCTGCGCTTCGACCCGGGGGTCTTCACGACCGAGCCTTTCGTGCATGATTATTGGGAGGAAGTCTTCCTCATCAGCGGCGACATGACAGTCGGTGGCGAGGACGGGGAGAGTTTCGCGCCGTTCACCTATGCCTGCCGCCCGCCGGGCGCCTACCATGGGCCATTCCGGTCCTCTGAAGGCTGCCTCCTGCTCGAAATGCACTATTACGATCCGGTCTGACGCAGGTCGCCCCATGGCTCTCCGCACTTTCGCTGCGATGGCGCGCGACCTTGCCGAAAAGAAGACGACCAGCCAGCATTTGACCGAGCAATGCCTGGCGGCGATCAAGAACGAAAGCGGAGAGGGCATCCGCGTATTTCTGCACGTCGATGAAGCTGTGGCCATCGCGACCGCGCAAGCGATAGATCGATTACGCGCAGCTGGCGTAACACTGCCTCTTTATGCGGGCATTCCGATCTCCATCAAGGATCTTTTCGACGTCGCAGGGCAGGTGACGCGCGCCGGCTCCATGGTGTTATCGGATCGCCCTCCCGCGACGCGCGACGCCGAGATCGTCACCCGCCTCCGCCGCGCCGGTCTGGTCATCGTCGGTCGAACCAACATGAGCGAGTTCGCTTTCTCCGGCGTGGGCATTAATCCCCACTATGGCACCCCTGCGGCACCATGGGACAGGGCAGCGCGCCGCATCCCGGGCGGGTCGTCCTCGGGTGCGGCGATTTCCGTCAGCGACGGCATGAGCTATGGTGCGATCGGCACCGATACAGGAGGCTCGTGTCGCATTCCGGCGGCGCTCACTGGACTTGTCGGATATAAGCCGACGGCGCATCGTATACCCTCCGATGGCGCCATTCCGCTCTCACCGAGCCTCGATTCGATCGGGCCGATCGCCCACAGCGTCGGCTGCTGCGCGGCCCTGGACGCCATTCTGGCCAATGGACCGGAGCCCGATCTGGCAGGAAGCCGTGTGGAAGGACTCCGGCTGGCGGTGGTCGGGAACTTTGTCACCAATGGGATGGACAGTATTGTCTTCGAAGGCGTTGACCGTGCACTCGCCCAACTATCGCGCGCGGGCGCCTTGGTGAAGCGTCTCGATATCCCCGCCTTCGATCATATTCCGGAGATCAACGCCTTGGGTGGTTTTGCCGCCGCCGAAAGTTACGCCTGGCATGGAAAACTCATTGAGGAGCAAGGCCGCGACTATGATCCGAGGGTCCGTGTACGCATCGAACGCGGCAAGCTTCAGAGTGCAGCCGATTATATCAAGCTGTGCATGGCGCGGGATGATTATAGGATCGCGGTCGAGAGGAGCATTGGCGATTTCGATGCGCTGGTGATGCCCACTGTCCCGATCATACCGCCCTATATTGACGATCTTGCGGAGGATGACGCCTTCGCCGCGATCAACCTGCTGCTCTTGCGTAATCCCTCTGTCGTCAACCTGTTCGATGGCTGCGCGATATCGCTTCCAGTTCATGATCCAGGCGCAGCGCCGGTGGGCCTGATGCTTGCCGCACCCCGCGGACGCGACCATCATCTGTTCCGCGTGGCGAGCGCCATCGAGGCCTGTGTCGCCAAACAATAAGCCGAGAGAGACCGTCCCGCCTTCCTATCCTTTCAAAGCTGGCGAGCCGCCAGCCATGGCCTGAACGACATCCTCGGGCACGCCCTTGGGCCGCATCTCGAATATGTCCGTGACGGAGGTATAATCCAGATATCCCATGCGAGCGAGCGGACGCATCCCAAGAATATCCAGCTTGCCGTCGGCACCGATATAATCGTCGTTGATGTGAATGCCGACGACGCGGCCGATGACGACAGAGTTGAACTGACTCGGGGTGCCGTTTGGCAGCACGATTGTCTGGTGATGCTTGCATTCGAGATTGACGGGGCTTTCGAGCACGCGCGGCGGCCGGACGAGACGGCAAGAAGCGGCAGTGAGGCCGGTGGCGGTCAGTTCGTCGACTTCCGGGCTTTCGATCATGCTCGATTCGATCACCGCGTCGCGCAGAGCATAGGTCGCCATGTTGTAGACGAACTCTCCCGTCGCCTCGGCATTGGCGACCGTATCGGTGCGTCGGCCGTCTCGGCGGGTCTGGGGCGAGAACATCACATAGGGGGGGTCCCAGCCGAGGATATTGCTCTGGCTGAAAGGCGCGAGGTTGACGTTGCCGTCGGGACTGATGGTCGAAATCCAAGCGATCGGCCGTGGCACGATGCAGGATTTGAACGGATTGTAAGGCAATCCGTGATCGTTTTTGGCCGGTTCGTAAAACATTCGATCAATTTTTCCTTGTCAAGAAGCGGATGGCGAGCGGTGAGACGGCATACGGAAAATCACCCGATAAACGCCTTCACCTCGTGAAACTCCTCGAACCCGAACCGGCCGACCTCGCGGCCATTGCCAGATTGCTTATAGCCGCCGAACGGCGCCTCGAATTCATAATTGGGCGTCTCGTCCTGTGGACGATCGTTGAGATATATGCGGCCAGCGCGGATACGACGTCCAACCCGATCGGCCTCTTCGATAGAGTCCGCTGATACGAAGCCGGCCAGCCCATAGACGGTATCATTGGCGAGTTCGATCGCATGGTCAACGTCACGATAGCTCATGATCATCAGGACCGGGCCGAATATCTCTTCGCGCGCAATGCGCATATCGGGCGTCACGTCCGCGAAAATGGTTGGTTTCACATAGTAGCCACGATTGAAACCGGCGGGTCTTCCCTCGCCACCAAGGACCAACCGGGCACCTTGGGCGATACCCGAGCCGATCAGGTTCTGCACACGCTCGAACTGGCGGCGGTTGACCAGCGGGCCATGTGTCGTCTCTTCCCGTGCAGGATCACCGACGACGATCGATTGCGCAGCGGATCTGAGCAGGCCCACAACCTTCTCGACATCGTTTTCCGGGACCAGCATGCGTGCCGGCGAAATGCAGGATTGGCCGCTGTTGGTGAACGCGCGCATCATGCCGTAGGGCGCGGACGTTGCCATATGCGCGCCCGGCAGCAGGATATTAGCCGATTTGCCGCCAAGTTCCTGATGCACGCGCTTCACGGTTGCTGCCGCGTCTCGCGCCACCTGAATGCCGGCCGCAGTCGATCCGGTAAACGAAACCATGTCTATGCCGGGATGTTCCGAGATGGCTTTTCCCACGGTGGGCCCGTCGCCGTTCACGAGATTGAAGACCCCCGGCGGCACGCCGGCTGCATCCAGGATCTCCGCCAGAATGATCGGGCTGAGCGCCGCATACTCGCTGGGCTTCACCACCATCGTGCAGCCCGCCGCCAGCGCGCTGCCGAGTTTCGCCGTGATCTGGTTGATCGGCCAGTTCCAGGGCGTGATGAACCCGCAAACCCCGACCGGCTCGTGCAGGATGTGCGTCGCGCCCAGCATATATTCGAACTTATAATCCTTCAGGACAGCGATCGCCTCTCGGAGATGGCCGATCGTTGCCGGGGTCTGCAAACCACGCGAGAAGCTGATCGGGGATCCCATCTCGGCCGTGATCGCCCATGCGACTTCGTCGAAGCGCCGCTCATATTCCCGGATGATGCGCTCGATTAGATCGACCCGTTGCGCCACGCTCCATTCCGAAAATGAGGCGAATGCCCTGCGTGCCGCGGCTACTGCCAAGTCGACGTCCGCGGCGTTACCCAGCGAGATCTTGGCAACCACTTCCTCAGTGGCGGGATTGATGACGTCGAACGGGATGCCGTTCGCCGGCTCCACCCATTTTCCATCGATGTAAAACTTGCCGTGATTATCCATGGAACCCTCCCGTTCGGCATCATCCAAATGCCGAATAT
>Ga0157370_10001186_pt1 | contig 32487 bp, 21 predicted proteins | sample C35metaG_FD_113463 | JGI IMG/M metagenome (GOLD analysis project Ga0157370, IMG submission 113463) | Corn rhizosphere microbial communities from Kellogg Biological Station, Michigan, USA - C3-5 metaG | ecosystem: Host-associated > Plants > Roots > Rhizosphere > Soil | place: USA: Michigan...
ATCCCAGTGACCTTCACGACCTTGTTCTCTGCGTCGAAGAGGACCGCGAAGGAATGATGCGCGCTCGCCTTGCCCGGCCCGGAAACCGACATTGCGGCGATGAGGAGGGGCCTCAGGATACGCCCCAGCTCGCGTATGCCACTGCGCCGCATTTGATCCTGAGCCAGCATGTTTGTCCTCCGCACATCGCCCAACTTTCGACGCGATTCACCCATTGCGCGTACGCCTCCGGCGCGAGCCAGCTGCGAGTGCAGTGTGCCACTCCGTGGCCATGTGCGTTTTGAAACGGGCCGTTCCAATCTCGCAACTTCCCAGCGATCCCTGGTGCACTATCGTATTGCCTGATAGCTGAGAGACTCAGACATGAAACCCATCAAGTCCCTTTGGCCCCTGCTTGCCGGCCTGGCCTTGACCGCCGTGACAACGCTCGTCCCGGCGGCGGACGCCACGGGGCTCGAGGCCAATAAGAAGTTGGTCGTCGCGTTCTACGACGCCTCGATCAACAGGAAGGACTTCGCTGCGGCCTCCCGATATCTCGGTACTCAGTACAAGCAGCACAATCCCACAGCCCACGACGGTGCAGAAGGATTGAAGGCGTTCATCGAGTTTCTGAGAGCGCGGTTCCCCAACCAGCACGGCGAAATCAAGCAAGTCATCGCCGAGGGCGACCTCGTGGTGCTGCACGTTCACTCCTCGCGGGGCGATAACACTCCCGGTCGTGCCATCGTAGACATTTTTCGCGTGGACCATGGCAAGGTGGTCGAGCACTGGGACGTCATCCAGGACGTCACGGAAAAGGCCGCCAACTCAAATGGGATGTTTTAGCGCTGCAGCGATGCCGCCAGCGAGTCCCGCTGCCGCGGTCCGCCCGCCAGCGGCACTTCCGGCGGCGCGGACCGTGCTGGTGAAGCAGGGCTATCGCTTGCGAATTCCGTCAATGACGTAGTCCCGAGGAACCGCGCAGGCATCGCTCGCGTTCGCGCAACAGCGACTTCTCTGAGCCGCTATGCAGCACTCTCGTATTCACTGTGATCGCGTGAACGCAATCGCTGCCTGGCTGGCTGCGCGATTCGATTGAACAGGAGCGCGAGGAATAGCAGCACCGCGAATGCCGTCGCCAGCATGAACCCGAACTTCACGCTCCCAAAGGCGTCCCCGACTGCGCCCATCACCAAGGGGAAGGCCGCCGCCGCACAGGCCGTAAAGAAGAGGATAACCCCGGCAACCGCGCCGTGCTCCCGCTTCTCGAAGCAGCTGATGCCTTTCGAGTTCAGCGTGGGATACATGACAGACATGAACAAGCCTGACAGAGGCAACAGGTAGGCGCCTAGCTGCACCCCGCCGCACAGGCTGCCGAGAAAACAAGCGGCAATGGCGCAACTGAAGGCGGCCAGGACATCTGGCCAGGAGAATCGGCGCAACAGCCTTGCGCCAATGAAACGCCCGGCAGCGCGCAGTGCAAAGAAAAGACTCAGCGAATAGGCCACGAGCCATGCAGGAGCGTGCGAGTAGCCCTGCAGATAGGTAGGCATCCAGACGTAGATGGCCACTTCAACGCATACATACAGCACGATCAGCAAGGAAAAACCGAGTGCGTATGGATCTCTCATCATCTGCAGCGCTCGGATCACGTTCGACGAATCCTCACGCTGTTTGTGCGAGTCTGGATAGCGGACCAGGCGGGCCACCAGGATCAGCACAGCGCACAGCATGGATGCCATCACATAGAGATATTTCCACGAAACGTTGCCGCGCAGCAGCGTGGCCACGATCGCAGGCCCGATGATTGCGCCGACTCCGAAGAATCCCTCTACCTTGTTCATCTGCGCCGTGTGGTCCGTGGTTGAATGGGAGATGTCGCCGATCAGTGCGAGGGCGCCGACTTTGAATATGCTGACACCCAGGCCGGAGATCGCCAGCAGAGAGACGAACGTGACGAAGGAGCTGCCTGCCACGAACAGCACAGAGCTGACACCATAAAGAGCCAAACCGAAGATGATCGTCGGCTTGCGCCCCCACTGGTCTGCCAGAACGCCCAATAGGATTGCGCCTACGGCGATCGCGGCCATGGGCACGTAGTGGAAGGCGGCCGCGGCCTTCATGCTGAGATTGAACTCGGGGATGAGCTTAGGAATGATCGCGCCCACCGCGTCCGTGGTCATCGCGAACATGAAGAACATCAGATACGTCAGGCCTTGGATCAACCTGAGGTTCCTGGCTTCCTGCGCAGCGTGCGACCCACTCATCCGGGCTCACCGATGCCCAGCGCCAGGAGAGCAGCTCCTATGAGCCCTGAATTTTCACCGAGTGCTGGCAGACGGATGCGATTTTCGACCGAGTCCAGTGGATATCCCGATAGCGCATGGCGTGCGCTGTGGCGAATATGCGCAAGCAGCGCTCCATCGCCCATCACTCCACCTCCGAACACGATGCAATCACTGGAAAGGACCAGGACAATGGCGGCGGCAAGCTGTCCCAGATAGTAGCCGACGATGCTGCGGGCAGAGTGCTCGCTGGGCAGCTGGTCGAGTGAAGTGCCCCAACGCGCCGCGATCGCGGGACCGCTCGTCAAGCCCTCGAGGCAGTCTCCATGGAAGGGACACACGCCCGCGAACGAGTCTCTCGGATCGCGTGGCACACGCAGGTGGCCCATCTCCGGATGCGGCACACCCCGAAGCGGCGAGCCATTGACGACCGCTCCCCCGCCGATTCCGGTCCCAACCGTCACATAGGCCACGCAGACGCAGCCGCGGCCCGCACCCAGTCGCTCTTCAGCCAGCGCGGCCGCATTGACGTCCGTATCGATATCGACGGGCTTTGAATAACGCTCGATGAGCGGTGAGACCAGATCGGCTCCCGCCCATCCGCGTTTGGGCGTCGCCAGCAGGCGGCCCCATGTTCTCGAGCGCCGGTTCAAATCCAGCGGCCCGAAAGAGGCAATGCCGAAGGCGTGCAGCTCGCCCAGCGCGGTCTGGGCGGAATCGAAAAACTTGACGCAAGCGGCAAGGGTGTTTGCCGGTGTGCCGGTCGGGATGCGTACCTCGCGCAAGATCTCGGCCGCACTATCTGTCACGGCACAGCGGAACTTGGTGCCACCTGCCTCGATAGCGCCAAAGAGCCTGCTAGTCATCCAGGGCTCTCAAAGCGCACTTGAAAACGATCGGCTCAACAGCGCCATTGGCAGAGATTTGCAGCCGATATCGCAGGTCCTCGAACCAGATCTGCAGATGCGCGAAGTCCGGTCCCCGCTCCCACCGCAGGCTCACTGAGTCATCCGACCCCGGCTCCAGATGAAAATGACCTGCGAACGCCGGATGGGAGTTCCTCAGCCGGATGAGCCCGAGCAGGTCCTGCACGAGCGGCTCTTGCAACGCCCGCTCGACCTCGCTGCGGGTGTAGAAGTGGCGATTGATGTCGCGCCCGACGCCCGTCTCGGCCAGCAGCTCCATATCATTGCGGCCAGCGAGCAGGCCGACGTAATACACCTGGGGTATCCCAGGGAGGAAGAACTGAATCGCGCGAGCCAACAGATAGCTGAGGTCATCGCGGCCCATCGCATCGTAGAAAGTGCAGTTGACCTGATAAACATCCAGATTGGAGGCGGATGCGCCGGTGGCGAGACGACTCTCTCCGGAGCTGTTGAGGTGAATGCGCTCGATGAGCTGATCGAGCTCCGTCGATGGAATGAGCCCCGGCGCACGACCCTCCGATCGGTCCGGGCCGACATCGAGGATCCCAATTCCATCGTGAGTGTCCAGGACGGTCACCGAGTTGGCTGGCCGTATCTCAATCCAGTGCCGCAGATACTTCGCGGTCCGGAACGCAAAAGCGTGCAGGACCAAGGGGGGCAGCGCGAAGTCGTACACCCACCGGACATCCTTCGCCAGCTCGATCTGCTTGCGGTAGTGTGCGTGCACCTCTACCAGCACATCGATCCCCAGCGCGTGGGCGCGCTGCGACAGTCGCTCGATGAAAGCGATGGTTTCCGGAAGCAGAAAGCAGCTGGTGCCCGCTTGCTTGATAGCGTACCCGACAGCATCCAGTCGCACGCTTTGAATGTGGTTTTCGGCAAACGTCCTGAGGATTCGATCCAGATAGGCCGTGCCCTCGGCATGGCGCACGTCGATGTCGATCTGCTGAGCTGTAAAGGTCGTCCAAAACACGCACTGTTCGCCGCTGTCGAGCGTATACGTCGTAAACGGAGCACCGGGGCGCGGGCGATAGATGGCATTCAGCTCGAAAGCGGAGGCACCCTGCGGAAACACTGCCTCAGCGGTCAGGAATAATCCCGAGTACCTCGAATGGGAACCGTGTCGTAAGAAATCCCGAAACTGCGGTGCATTGCTGGAGATGTGATTGACGATGAGATCTGCCATGACTTCGACTTCGTCAGCGAGGCCCCTGACATCCGCCCATTGGCCCAGCCGCCCGTCGACCTGAGTGTGATCGATGGGGTCGAACCCCGCGTCCGCACCGTCAATTGGAAAGAAGAACGGGAGCAGATGAACGCCGCCGAACAGGCCCAGCAGCGGACCGCGCAGCAGCGCGGCCAGCTCCGCAATGCCACCCTCGCCGAGCCGGTCGACATACGTGACCAGGTGCACCGTGTTTCTCATCAACTGCGACTCTGCTTGCGAAGACTTCGAACCGTTTGGTGGAAATCCCAATCACCGCGACAGGAGATCCTTCTCGACCAGGCGGCGCATCAGACGATAGCCGCTGCGGTTGGGATGTACGCCGTCGTTGCTCAAGTCCGTGCGGAATTCGCCGGATGGACCGGCTAGCGGCGTGTAGTAGTCAATGAATTCCACACGGTTTTGCATCGCGTACGCCCGCAGCCAGGTATTGAGCTGCCGGATCCAGGGCTTCGGATCTACCTCCGGCCGCCAGTTGAATGCCGCGGACGGAGGAATGCTGCCGAGGATCACGGCGATTCCGTTGTAGCGTGCGATCTCGACCATCGACATGATGTTGTTCTTGAAATCCTGTGCGCTCGTTGGGCCGGTATTGCCGGCAACGTCGTTGGTGCCTGCGAGAATGTGCACGATCTGCGGATGAAGAGCGACGACGTCGGACTGAAAGCGCACCAGCAGCTGCGCGGTCGTTTGGCCGCTGATGCCACGACCGACAATCCCATGGTCAAAGAACTCAGGGTCATCGAGTGCCCAGTTTTCGGTGATCGAGTCGCCCATGAATACCACCCGGGGGTGGACTGAGCCGGCCAGGGCGCTCGCATTGGCCGAATGATACCTGCACAACCCCGCCCAATCATCTTGGGCACGGAGCCGATTGGCCTCAGTGAATACCTTGAACTGGGGGTTGCTCGTCAGGCGGTCGAAATCCGCAGGAGACAGCTTGCGAGGCGCCAGGAACAGCTCGATCAGCAGGTCGCGAGCGGCTGTTGGCATCGCAAGGCTGGGTGGACACGGTTGCTCAACCATTCCGACCGGTGCATTGCGGGGCTCCCCTGCAGCGGTGCCCCGCGCAGAACTGGTGATGGCGAGCAAGGCAGCCCACAATACAAATCGGCAGACTGGACTCATGGAACCCTCGCCTGGGTGGGCGGCTTTGGCGAAACTTCATAGCAATCATACTCAAGTGCAATCGTTTGCGCTATTGGAGACCCACTGGCGCTCGCCTGCGGAAATCGTTGCGAGCTGCAAGCGTCCGCCTGCGGATCGAGAACGGCCGCGCCATCGCCTCGCAGGTCGAAGCACCCTTTGAGCCTTTCGATTCCCGGCAGAGGCGCTAGAATGCTCGCCGCATGAGGAAGAAGAGCTCTAGCGCCGGCAAGATGGCCGAAGTGGCTGCCCGGCTCGGCGTCTCGATATCGACTGTGTCACGTTCGCTTGCGGGTAATCCCCGCATCTCCGAGGCGACTCGTCGCCGCGTTCGCGAAGTGACCGCCAGCCTTGGGTACCGCGTGGACGCCAGCGCAAGTAACCTGCGCACCGGCCTTACCCGCACCATTGCCGTTGTAATTCCCCTCGCCCACGCTACCGGGCAGCGCTTGTCCGACCCGTTCTTCCTCGAAATCATTGGTGCCATTGGCGACGAGCTCGCTCTACGCGGCTACAGCATGCTCCTGTCAAAGGTCACGCAGCCCCCGGGGGAATGGATATCGAACACCATCAAGGCGCGCCGCGCCGATGGCGTGATTGTCATCGGACAGAGCTTGCATCACGAGCAATTGAACAAAGCCGCTGCAGGAGACGTCGCCATCGCGGTCTGGGGGGCACGCCTACGGGGTCAGCGTTACGTGACGGTGGGGTCGGACAATCAAGGTGGCGCCTATCTGGTCACTTCACATCTGATCTCGCAAGGTTGTCGCCGGATCGCTTTCCTCGGCGATCCGGCCGTACCCGAAGTCAATGCACGACGCGAGGGCTATATCCGGGCGCTGGAGACCGAGGGTCTGGGGCGCACAGCCAGCCTGGAAGTGGCCGTCAGATTCGGCAGCGACGCGCCTTACGATGCGGTTTCCTCACTGCTGGATGCCAAGGCCGACTTCGACGGCATATTCGCCTGCTCCGACGTCATCGCCATGAGTGCGATGCGTGCTTTGACCTAGCGCGGTCGCAGGATACCTGCAGACGTGGCGGTTGCCGGCTTCGACGATATTCCGCTGGCTTCTTACACCACCCCGCCGCTGACGACTGTTCGCCAAGACTGCCTTGCAGGAGCGCGCATCCTCGTAGACAGCGTACTCCGTGCGAGTGCCGGGGAAACCGTTGAGTCAGAAGTGATTCCTGTGGAACTGATCGTACGCGCTTCCAGTCTGCGACAACATCATCACCCTGCCGCGGTACGCCAAGTGGAGCGCAAGGGCACGCCGATACTGCGTGTTCGACCGCGCAAGGAAGAGTGAGTCGCTGGGCCCCACGCTGGGAGCGATCACGAAGTACCGCAGAGCCTGATCCGTCCTGCGGCGACAGGTTGTCAGGAAGGCCGGCGGCAAGTGTGCGCCTGCGCAGGCGCGCCGAATCCCAAGGCACTGACCTGGGGTTCGAACCCTCAAGGTCTGCCGAGTTCCCGGTCGAAGAATCGAACAATCACGTCGTAGCAGTCTCGCGATTCGGGTACATCCGGGTTGTAGAAGAAGCCGTGGAACAGGCCTTCCCAGACATGCAGCTCTGCCACTGCGCCATTCTTCACGAGTTGCGTGTGTGTATAGACGGCGGAGCTCAGCTCGAACCCCCGCGTTCCGGTGATGATCAGGCTCGGTGGGAATCGGGCCAGCACCTGGGGTGAGACCGCTGGCGCCACGAGCGGGCTGTGCAGGTCCGCACCCTCGAAATACCCCAAGAGAGAACCGGCGGCGCGCGCAGTCCTGGAGTCGGCCTTCGTCGGCATCGCCACCATCCTCGCTTCCCCAATGGGCGTAGCCGTGTAATCCGCATCCCCGCCGAAACCGCGATCGGGAACCGTCATACCCGCGCAAAAGATGCCGACCGCACCCGGTGCCGGCAGGTCATGGCGCTGGAACCAGGCCACAACCTCCCCCGTCAGCATTCCCCCCGCCGAGCAGCCGTAGATCCCGATGTCCGCCGCGCGATGGGTCTTCAGCAGTTCCCTGTACGCGGCCGCCACATCCTCGCTCGCCGCCGGGAAGTGATACTTCGGGGCTTCGCGATAGTCGAGGCTGATAACCCGGATGCGTCCCAAGGCGGCGATCGGAATGGACTCCAATTCCGCGCAGCCGGGCCAGCACCCGGAAAACCCTCCGCCATGCAAATCGATCAGAACGCGCTGCCCGTTGCGGGCGGAAACGCCGTTGCGGGGGGTGTATACGAACGCATGAACACCGCCAACCGTGGTGTCCTGCCTATCGACAGCGAACAATATCCGCTGGCGATCCAGATACCCTGCGATCAGAGGAGGGATCCCATTGTCCTGGTCCTGCTGCAGCAGTTGTGGCTGGCGCACCTTCTTCAGGTGCTCAGCCAGATAAGCCTTCCCTTGGGGACTGAGAAACTTGGAAGGCGGAACCGATTGCGCCGGCACGTGAACCGTGCCGTCCTCATCCACCGCCAAGGTATTCGGGGGAGCCGTGTTCTGCGCCTGAACCCCGCCCAGAAGTGCCGCACCTATGGCCAGAACAAGCGTCTGCGCCAACAGACGTTTAGCCGGTTGCGTGAAACCACCTTGCCACATGCATCGTTCTCCTTGAGACCGCCACCCCTTGGGACACTACTGAAAATTGGAGCGGAAGCGCAGACTCACCGTCCGCGGCGTGAGACCCTGACCGGAGTTCGGCCCGGTGGTACCGATAAAGATAGGGCCACGCTCATCTCCAAGGTTGTCACCAACGAGTGCGACCTCATAGTGGCCTTTGCGGACGCCGAGCGTCGCATTGACCACGCCGTAGGCCGGCGAGGAAATTCCGGCCGACTGCAGCCGATCGCCGGTGTGGGCATAGCTGATGTCTCCAAAGCCCTCCAGACTGAAGATGCTCCTGCTGTAGGAAACATCGACGCGAGAAGTGTGGTCGATCGAATTGACCAGCCTGGAGCCAGGCCGGAACAGCGGTAGCGCGGCTTGCACCGCCGTATCGACGCGATCGAACACGGATTTCCCCGTGTTGCCGACCAAGCTCAGGATCAATCCGGTCAGCGGCGTCCGCCACTCAATCTCGTAATCGAGGCCCTTTGAGGTCGCATCGCCGAAGTTGGAGAAGCCATTGACGCCGTTAATGGCCCCTGGGGTAGAGGTCTGCAGGTCCTTGTACTTGGTCTGATAGAGGTTCAGCCCGACGGACAGATCCCTCCCCGCCGTCCGCCACTTGAGACCCAGCTCGTAGTTCTTCGAGGTTTCCGGATTCAGGGCCACGCTTGCCGGGACCCCGGCGAGTTGCAGCGACTGCACCTGTACCTGCGACTGGACGATGCCTGCCCGGAAACCGGTCGCTACCGTGGCGAACATCGTCAGATCGTCGGTCGGGAGCCAGGACAGGTTCAAGCGCCAGGTATTGACATCCTTCGTCGACGGCTGAGAGCCCGTGGAGTCCTCGAACGTCCGCTGATCATGGTATGTGCGCCAACCCACCAATGGAACGATCTTTCCGTCAAACAGCCCGTAGCTCAACTCCCCAAACACTGCATGGTTCTTGGTGAGGGTGTTGTTGTCTGCATTGATGGCCGTTCCCGGCAGTTGCAGCTCGTTCGATTGGGGGCCCTGACCGTCCTGATACGCAGCCCCGAGCAGCCAGTGCCACGGGCCGCTGCCGGTCGAATAGGCCCTGAGTTCCTCAGCAAACATCTTCGGGAAGAATTGGCTGGAGAAGAATCCCGACGGCGCAAGCGGAATGTTGATGCCGAAACTCCCCTTCAAATCGCTGGTAGCGCTGGTAATGGAGAAGTGCTGGAAGGTGATGCCGGCGGTGAAACTCCACAGCTCGAAATCGCCGTTGGAGAAGCTGCTTTGACCGGCTGTGTTGTCAAAGTACGGGGGGTCGACCGAGGTCGTGAAGCCCGTGAAAGACTGCCGCGGGCGAAAACGCCAGTACTGGCTTCGAAAGGTGATGTCGTCGGTGGGCGCGAACAAGGCGACTACACGGATGTCATCGTTCCTCGAGCCGTTAACGCCCTTCTGGTCCGGCGTGCCATCGTAGGGCCCGTAGTATTCATCGGCCCAGCCGGGATTGTACGAGTGACCTCCGCTGACGCGGATCGCCAAGTGGTCCTGCACTATCGGGAAGGACGCAGCGCCGGAGACCTCATAATTGGCGGAGTCGGCCCCCTGGGTCGATCCCAGCTCGGCTTCGCCGATGAACTTGAAGTCCTTGAGATCAGGGTCGCGGGTGTGGAAGATGAAGACGCCGCCCGAAGACCCCTGCCCATAAAGGGTGCCCTGTGGGCCACGCAGCACCTCGACCTGTTCGATGTCAATGAAACGCACCGGCGGCGCAATGCCGAAATTGGTGACGATGAACGGAACATCATCGAGGTAGTAACCGATGGGCGAGTCGCCATTGGCGTTGCTGCCGCCCGCGCCGCGCAGATTATACGAACGGGACGCAACCGACTGCTGCTGCCCTTCGAATGCTCCGGGGACCGCGCTCACCAGATCGTCGATCGAGGTGATGTTCTTTTCCTTCAGTTCCTCTCCGCTGAAAGCCTGGATGGCAAGCGGTGCCGACTGCAGTGACTGCGCCCCGGACTTCTGTGCCGTAACGGTCACCTCCTGGAGCTCCGCGGACGTCGCAGCCGTGGACTCGGGAGCGGGCGTCGTGTCCTGCGCCCAGGCGAGACCGGATGTAGCCAAGAGCAGTGCCGTGCCCACGGCCGATATTCTAATGCGACACATATCCACCCCCCTCGAGACCCATCGCTTGTAGTCAGATTATGCAATCGTTTGCGCACGAGCCGCAACTGGCTCGCAACGATGCCGAGGGGGCAAGCTCGGACGGGGATGTTGCGTGCACCCTCAGGCGCTGAAGCTGTCCCGCGATACTGCGCGTATGAATCCGAACGCTCGCGGAGTGCGTCGCAGAACGGCCCGCGCATGTCGCAACGCCGTCAGTGGCTAACTGCTCCAACCGGGCCTGAGCTCGACCGGCGCCACGCGAAATACTCATCCAGTGCTTTGAGCCCTTCTTCATTCACGACGGGACCGGCGCGCGTGCGGCCCGACACGATGTGAAGCATCTCGGGGGTGGAATCGCTGAAGCTCGGCCATTTCGGCAGGTCAGTGCCGTTGGGATCGCCGGTCTTGGCAAAGTTGGTCCAATAGGTCCGCAGCATTGCGGACAACGCCTCATCTTGCGGCGTCGGAGCCGGCCGGTTGTGTTCTCTCAGCTGTCGAAACACATACGGGAGCTCTTCACTGTGTGGAGTACCGAACCCCGCGCGGGGGGAATCGGCGGGATAGCTGGGGTGCTCATCAAAGTAATAGAGAAATACCCGGCTCTTTCCAGTCTGTGTTTGCAAACGTGCCCAGGCCCACGTTTGCCAGCCGAACGCCGTATCACGCGTGAGGTCGCGGGCGGTCTTCTTCGCAGCCGGCGTTTCTCCGCCCGGATACGCGATGAGGAGCTTGTCAGCGAACTGTCCATAGCGCTCGTGCACGCTTTGCACGTAGGCGCTCTGCGATGAAGGCGCCCCGAACGTGGCGCCTTCATCGGAGTTGTACCCCATCAACACCGGGACATCGTTGTATCGCCCGGTCTGATAAAGCCTGAACTGGTCGTCTGGAATGACCCATCCATCGACCACCGGCCACGCGAGTCCTCGTTGCCGCTGCGCTGCGGCGAGCAACTTCTCCGCTGGCATGGCACGCAGTTCGCTCAAACCGGATGCACCCAACGATTGGGCCCATGCGAGGCCGTCCTGCTCTGCGGCCTGCAGGGGCTGCATGTTTTCACCGGGTCCACCGGCCGCGCGCACCGGACCGAAGGAGCCGCCGCTCTCTGCGATCGCCGCCTGGAACAAACCCTTGGCAAGCGGAGAAGCGCATAGCTGACTGACAGCAATCGCGCCCGCGGATTCGCCGAATAGGGTTACTCGCTCAGGATCGCCGTCAAATGCAGCGATGTTCTTACGAACCCATTCAAGCCCGGCGAGCATGTCCAGCAGACCGTAGTTCCCTGATACGTGCAGCTTGCTTTCCGAGCTCAACTGCGGGTGCGCGAGGAAGCCGAACACGCCGAGTCGATATGCGATGGACACGACGATGACGCCCTTCTTGGCCAACCACTCGCCGTGGTAGAGCTTCTCCGCTGGTGTTCCGGCCACAAAACCCCCGCCGTGGATCCATACCATCACGGGCAAACGGTCCTTCGCACGCGTCGCCGGTGTCCAGACATTGAGGAACAGACAGTCCTCGCTGGGAGGCGGGAGATTCGCGATCGCCGGATTAGATTGCATGCAGGCGCGTCCGTACTCGGAAGCGGCGCGCACTCCCCGCCATGGGGCTACTGGCTGCGGAGGCCGCCAACGCAAATTGCCGACTGGCGGAGCTGCGAACGGAATGCCCCGGTAGATCGCCAGGCCATCTTCGACCCTCCCCTGCAGCATTCCACTGTCCACTCCGACAGGTTGAAGCGTCTGCGCAAGCGCGTTCGGCTGGAATAGCGTCACCGCACAGAGCAGCGCCGCGATGCTCATCAATACCGGAGCGCGAAGTTTACGCAGGTCCATGTCTACCGGCCTGTTGAGCCAATCAGATCGAGCAAGCCGTCCACGATGGCCGTTTCGGCACAGCCTGGCTTGAGGCTCGAGGACACCACTTCAAAAGTGTTGTAGCCGAAAGCCGCATCATTCGGAATGTAGCCGGATGGGGCCGCGCCGTTGGTGAGCGTCGCCATCATCGTGTGCTTCAGGGGCGACTCGAGCTTCAGCCGTTGCGCGATGCTGGTGAAGACTTCCGCATTGACGCCGGTGATGGCGACGTCCCCAAGCTTGAGGAGACTCAATCGAATCGGAATCGGGCTCGCATCCACGTAGGTACCGGGGTAGCCGGCGCGGCCACTGTCGGTACGCTTGCGGCCGGGACACGTCACTATCCTCTGCGCACCGGCGATCTGGGCTGTGAGCGCCGGGCGCTCGAGGCCCGAGCGCATCACGTGAAGCACCTCCTCACCCAGCATCTGGCCCATCGAGACGGTCATCTGGCGTTGCTGGTTCATGAGCTTCGCTACCTTGGGGTCATGCTTGTCGAGACCCTGGCCGCCCGGGGGCATAGCATTGCTGATATCGATGCCGCGAGCTGCGTACTCCTTGATTCGAATTTCCCGCAGATCGTAGGTCTGCTGGAAATAGATCGGGTTCTGATCGCCGGATGCGCCGGTGGACCACACCGCCACTGCGCCCTCATCGAGCGAGTCCTCGATGTACCGCGAGGTCGCCCCGGGAATGTCGCCGCTGATCTGATCGAGCTGGCCGTTGAGCACGCCATGCACCGCATAGTTGTAATACACCGCGATCGGCCGGCTATCGAGTGTTTCGAAGCGCAGCACCGCCACGGTCTTGTCTGAGGGTCCCTCATAGTTGGGTCCCTCCCACCAGCGGTGGGTCTTGGGATCGATCAGATTGCGGTTTACGTTGATATAGGAAACACCCGTGCCGTAGCGCATGCGTGCAGGTTCGAGTAGCGCAGCCGCCTGCGAGATCGCCGCAATGATGTGCCGGGCGAGATCCGGTGCGTTGCCGAAAGGCACACTGTGGGTATGGGTCGCCGTGAGCAGTAGCTGATCGAGCGGAATTTTAAGCTCCGCCTGCGCCTGCTCGCTCACCTTTGACCAGGTATCCGTTGAAATTGCACCTGCATCAACGGTGACCAGTGCCGCGCGCGTCCGGCCATCGTCGATGACGATCGAGCGAACGAAAATGGGATCGTTGATCCCCTCGAACCCCTTTGGCAGAGATGTCTTGCCGGGCGTGATATCCACACGGGCGGCCCCCACTCGCAGCGCGGCGACAGCGGGTGAAAGCGTCGCAATGCTCAATGCCAGCAGCGCCGCGATGCCGACGTTCCTCATGGTCTCATGCCTCCTAATCGTCGAAGAACGACAAATCGATCGCCTCGGCCATGGCTCGATTTCCCGCATCGTTGGGGTGGACATGGTCGCCGGAGTCGAATTCCGGATTGAGCCGAGTGGGATGAGCCGGATCCCGGGTGACCGCATCAAAGTCGATGGTGTCGTCGAAGGCTTTGCTGGAGCGGATCCACTGATTCACCCGCTGGCGAATGGCCTCGCCCTGCGGCGTGTACGTCCACACCCCTTCCCAGGGAAGGATCGTCCCAGCCACGATCTTGATCCCATGCAGGTGAGCCTTCTCGATGAGCTTGCGATAACCGGCGATCAAGTCCTCGGCGCTGATGTGATCCCCGGCCGGGGCACCCGGAATGGCTGGGAAACTGATGTCATTGATGCCTTCGAGGAAGATGATCCAACGCACACCGGGCCGGCTCAGGATGTCGCGGTCAAAGCGCGCTAGCGCGCTCGTCCCGCTTCCGTCGTGCAGCACCCGATTGCCCGAAATGCCGAGATTCACGACGGATCGATTGCCGCCCGGCCGCCTCGCCATGCTCCGCTCGAACAGTACGGATGGCCAAGCGTGCTCGGCATTGGGTGTCGTTGCGTAACCATCGGTGATCGAATCGCCCAAGGCGGCGATAGCCTGCGTGTCCCCCGGGGCCAAGACCGCGACGCCCGTGAGCCAGAAGTAGGAGTTGCATTCGCGGGCGTGCGCTAGCGATGTGGCAGAAGTCAGATCGCCCGGAGCCAGGTAAGTGGTATGCAGGCCCAGCGGGTGAACGGTGAGCTGTGCTACTTTCTCAGGAACGTAGAGGGAAATTGCGAGGGTGCTCAGCTGCGGGACTGCCAAATCGATCGGATCGCTCACGATCACCGCCCCCGGTTGCAGCTCGACTCGAGCCTGACCTCCAAATGTGGCGGTCCGGTCAGATCCCGCCACGATGCCCGAACCCTGGCCGTGAAGCGCAACATGTACCGAGCCGATTGCAACCGGGTCATACCCCTGCGCATTGGAGAGTTGAACTCGAACCTGCTTCCCCCCTATCGTCGTACGGATCAACATCCGCACCGTCTGGTTCTCAATTCGTTCCGGTATCGGGAGGATCGGCGAGTGTTCTTCCCGCACTTTTGGCGGTGGCTTCGCCCATGACGGATTGACGACGGGCGTCAACTGTTGCGCCGTCGCCCAAGAGCTCACCCAGTGTTCGCCCTGATGTGGCCCCTGGGCTGCAAATGATCGGGTTGCCGTGACGAGCACGATGCCGATGAGCATCGAGCGAACCCACGTGCGACCCTCTGTTGGGTTGCGCATCAGAATTGCGCTCTCAGTCTCAACCCGATTGTCCGCGGGAATGGCCCGGCCAGCAGCGTCGGCCCGTTAGCGGCCGTGGGTCCGCGATAGTCGGATAAGTTGTCGCCGAAGAGGGCCGCCTCATAGTGCCCGCGTCGGACCCCGATGCTCGCGTTGTACTGGGAATACCCTTGCAGAAGATTGACCGTAGGATCCTGGTTGCGGGCATCGCCGGACAGAGCCGCAGACCCGTTGGCAAACAGCTCCCAATCGAGGCTGCCGAGGCTTCTCGCATACTCGACATCCACCCGCCAGTTATGCGGCGGAGTGTTGTATAGCCTCTGCCCGTCGCCCGTGCGCTGATTTGCCCTCGCAAAGGCCGGCGCCACGTCTATGAACTCCGCTTGGTTGAAGTTACCGATCAAAGACAGGTCGAGGCCGGCGATCGGCGTTCGCCAGGTGAGATCGACGTCGAGCCCGCGCGTCTTGGCATTCCCCAGGTTTGCGAACGCGGCGAGGCCGATGGACGTATTGAACGCGCTTTGCAGGTTCGTGTAGCGGATATCGTACGCGCTCGTCGAGAAGTGCAGCTTCCCGTCCATGAGAACCACCTTGGTGCCGATCTCGATGTTGCGCAGCTTGTCAGGCGTCAAAGCCAGGGCGCTCGGAACTCCGTCTGCGATTACCGCGTTTGCCTGGGCTTGCGACTGCAGGATGCCACTGCGAAAGCCAGTGCCTGCATTGACGAACAGCATCCAGTCCTTGGAGACGTGATAGGCGATGTTCGCTCGCCAGGTCACGGCGGTGGGCTTGGAGCTGCTGAATGCCGGAGCACCGTTTGAGTAGGAAAGTGCGTCGCGATGATCCTCGAAGTAGCGGACGCCGATGAGGGGCACCAGCTTGCCATCGAACAGGTCATAACTGAGCTCCGAAAAGACAGAGCCGTTCTGTGTCCTAGTCTGCGTGCTGCCATTCAGTGCCAAGCTGGGGAAGTTGATGAGGAAGAAGTAGTTCCCGATGGCGCGCTGGAAGAACGTTCCCGCCACCCAGTGAAAGGGACCTTCGCCTGCGGAGCTGAGGCGGAACTCGTTCACGAAGTTGTGCGCGTCACCCCCATTGATAAGTGTGCCGATGCCAAGGGGTGGCGGTAGTCCCAGGCCCACACCAAAACCGCCCGGAAGCGATTCCTGGTAGGAGGTGGCGTTCGTCAGCAGCACAGAGTCGAATTTGTAGGTGATAGTATTCGAGAAGTAGTTTGCCTTGCGGCGGTCGTATCCCGGGACAGTGCCTTGGTCGGATGCGTATGGCGGATCGACTGAGTTCATCACCTGCAGATAGTCCTGATTGGTGCTGAACTGCCATGCTCGCAGACGGAACGTCAGTTTGTCGGTCGGCTGCCACAAGAGTACCGCTTGCGCATCGGAGCTGCGGATATCGTTGGCGTCGGTCTTGTAGGGCGGGCCGACCGGCGCACCCTGATAGACATCCGAGTAGCCTGCTCGGTAGTCGTAGCCGCCACTCAAGCGCAACCCAAGTTGGCCGCTGATCAAAGGCAGAGACACACCCGCGGCCACGGAGTAGTTTGCGCCGCCGGCCTCGTTCGTCTTTCCCGACTCGAGCTCGCTGTCAATACCGAAGTTGGTAAGGTCCGGATTTTTGGTGTGAAAGATGATTGCTCCGCCCATGGAGCCTTGCCCATACAGCGTGCCCTGCGGACCCCGCAGCACTTCCACATGATCCAGGTCGAAATATCTCAATGGTGGGGCGGCCTGGTTATTCGGGACACCAAACGGTGTGTCGTCGAGGTAGTAGCCGATCATTCCATCGCCGACGGGTCCACCGGCTCCAGAGCCCCGGAATGAAAAGATGCGGTACCCGGCCCCAATCTCGCTCTGTTCGGATGCGCCCGGAATCAGTTCGATGAGATCCAGCGTCTGCCTGACACCCTTGGAAACCAGCGATTCGGCCGTGAATGCCTGGATGGCCATGGGAACGTCATCGATGGGATGGGCACCTTCCTTCGTGGCCGTGATGATCACTTCCTGGAGGTCTCCCGGTCCACTCGCGCTGGCGGCGCTCGAGTTCAGGGGGTTCTGGGCCCAAGCGGCCGTGGTGGGTACAGCTGCAATCGCGAGAATTAACGCGGCGTGAACCACGGCCGCGACACGCCCAGCAGTGTGAACTCGCATCAAAGCGAGGCCCGAGTTGTTCCACTCGCGGTCTGCGCCCCCAAGCTCCGGTGAACGGCTCATAGCTCCCCCTCCCCCGGCAACGACCCGTCGAGGTCAATGCACAGTGGTTGTTTGTAGAACCGGACCTTTACGGGACTCTAGCGCAATCGTTTGTGCTGCGCAAACGATTGCGCGCAGCAGGGACGACGAGGAGCAGTTCGAGCGGGCGCAGAGACTGATTCGCCGTGCGGGCGTTCGTAAGCCGGCGACACGGGACGTCAGCGAGCCGGGCAGGACACCGCGGCGATCGCCCTTCAGTGCGGCTGGGTCGAATCCGTGCACGAGAAGTCTGCGGGCAAATTCGTGTCTCGACCTGGCATCCTCGAGAGACACGATCGGTTAGATCCCAATGAGGGCGATCGGCATTGCCGCGCAAAGCGTCAGTTGTATCGCCAACGACAGCAGGCCGCCGCCGTCGCTGATCATGATCATGGAATCTCCGATCCTGAGCTCCGTGGGGGCATACGGCCGCGATTTGCCGTGCGCCTGAAAGACTTAGCGAAGAAACTGAACGAGCCGCTCGGGGTCGGGGGTGATGATCCGCGGGGTGACTGTGTGCGAGCCGGGTGGTTGGAACTTGGACACGTGGACTCTCCCGTGGCAGAGAAGCGGCAAGAACTCTGCCCACAAATGGCGTGACCGTCATGTGACCTGGCTTCGCAAGCGGCCGCGGATGCGTAGCGGATAGGCAAGTGACGCAACCGGCTCAATGGGCAGGCGATCTGTCGGTTGAGGGCTACGGCCACTTTCAGGGACGGCCTCACCGCATCCGTATTGACAGCGAGAGGTAGGCTGGATGGAACGTGGACGGGGTGTCACGCGAACCTTGAGTCAATCCCTACCTCTGGGGCGATGCTGTGAAGCATGCGCCGGAGAAATGCACCTGAGCCGTCCAAACCGCGGCAGGATCCTACGCGGCTCGTGGTACGGAATGCTTTGAGCCAGGTCGTAGAGGGCACGCCCTTGGAGGCGTACGCGGACCTGCAGGGGGTGCTGGCAGCCGCCCGGGCTGGGCGAGGGGCGTACGGGTGGGAGTGCGAGAGGATCGGAAACCTCTGCGACCTCTGCTTCTGCGGGAAAGGTGGGTGCGGAATATGACGATTGAGATGTGGGGGCCCTCATCTGTAGGCGAGCGATGGTGAGAGGGCGCCACGAGTCGTGGCGCGAGCATCCTCGAGCATGCGGACGATGGTGGGATCGCCTTTCTCTCTGGCGATCGTCAGTGGGGTTTGGCCGTCGCCATTCAACACGTTGACGCGGATGCCCTCTGGGCTAGCAGAAGTTTGACCACCCGCGGGTGTTGGCGCCAGACGGCTTTGTCGAGGGCAGTCCGGTCATGCGGGGATTGGGCCAGTAGAGCTTCAAGGAGTTGACGTCCGCGCCGGCGGCAAGGAATTGCTGCCGGATATGGAGTGAAGCGGCCTCGGAGCTGAGGAAGGCGGCATCGACGAAGGTGACGGGCCGACGGCATTACCTTCGAAGAAGCTGTTGCTGAGAAGGTATGCTTTACCTTGGACGGGCGAACGATCCCGGTGATCGGTCGGGCCGCGCTGCTCAAGAACAAGCGCGCTGCCGGCCGACCACAGGATATGGCCGATGTGGAGGCGATCGCCCCCCAGCGAAGCATGACAAGCCTTGAGCGCATCCCTCAGCTTGCGTGCCGCGGTTGGAGCGGAACGCGATCGCGCTGCGAGGCGCCGGCAGAAGATTGGGCCGTGTAGGGATCGAACCTACGACCAAGAGATTAAGAGTCTCCTGCTCTACCAGCTGAGCTAACGGCCCAAATTGTCCAAAGCGAAGGTGGGGTGGACGATGGGACTCGAACCCACGACAACCGGGATCACAACCCGGGGCTCTACCAACTGAGCTACGCCCACCATCGTCGCCCCCGTGGGTACGGTGCCCGCGCCCAGTAAGTCCTTGAAAATCAAGAACCTCCGGCGCCAGTGTATCCGGCTCCGCCCATCCCTTCGCGACGGGGCCGCGAATTATATACGAAGTCTTTGCCGCCGCACCTCAAACGATAGGACCCGCCGCCGGACGCCGCAAGCGCCGTCCACGGCTTGATCCCAAGCCCAGGGCGAGGCCACTCTACGGCCAAGGACAAGCCAGGAGGGGCCATGGGCTCGAGGACACGAACGGCCAGCGCAAACGTCCGCACATTTCTTCTCGCCGCAGGGCTGGTCCTACTAACCGGCGCCCTCGCCGACCGCACTTTAGGGGCGGCGCGGCCCTACTGGACCTATACGTACGGCGGGATCGACGTGATGACTCCCGAGGATGGCGCGCACGCACGCGCCTGGGCGCACAACGTTCATCGGGTCGAGGTCGCTGTTCAAGTACTGCTGGGTGCGGATTCCACGATCCCGCTGCCTCCGACACACATCTACTCCCTGCATCATCCGACGTACGTCAAGCTGGCCCCGCCGGACCAGTACGTGGGCACTTACAGCCTGCGTCTGTATGTCCCGTTCGAGTTCGTCGTCCGCGACGGCGAGAACTACGCCTTGATGGACGCCAGCCAGTCCGACCAGTCCGCCGGAGCCTACTTCAGCCTCGCAGGAAGCATCCTGGCGCGCCAGAAGATCAGCTATCCAGCGTGGTACGCAACCGGATTCGTGCGTGTGATCTCACCGGCACACATCAGCGGAAGCAAGGTGGTCGTCGGCAAGACCGATCCTTGGCTTGCGAAAGTCCTGCTCTCCGGAAAGCTGAAGTTCATCCCCGTGCGCGAGCTGCTGACGATGAGCCCGGACGACCCGGCGCTGCAGAAAGAGCTCATGGCACAGCAATACACCGCGGAGTGCTGGCTGCTGGTCCATGCGATCACGGTCGAGGGCGTGCACAAAGCGGAGTTCACGAAATATCTGCAACTGCTCGCTGACGGGAAGCCGGCCCCCGATGCGTTCGCGGCCAGCTTCCAGGCGACGACGTATGAAGACCTGGACAAGATGCTGAAAGACATCCTCTCCAAGGGCGAGATCACCACACTGTCCGTCGAGGTGCCGGACGAAGCCGACACCGGCCAGGCTCGAGAGCTCACCGCGGACGAAGCCGAAGAGCGGATTATCAAGCTAGCGGAAGCTCTGAAGGGAGATCACCCAGCCCACTCTTGAAATGGCGCGCCCGGAGGGACTCGAACCCCCGACCCTCGGCTTAGAAGGCCGATGCTCTATCCGCCTGAGCTACGGGCGCAGCTCGATGCAGGGGCGGGCATTATACGCGCGCGTATCACGGATCGAGGGGCTTGTATTCAAAGTGACAATCGCGGCGCCCTGGCGATCGCCATCAGCCCGTACGGCTCGGGCATCTCCCGAGCGGCTGCGATAGCCGCGTCGAAATCGTTCGACGCGGCCGGCCTGCCCACATCACCTGCCAGCCTCGCTCTGTTTCGCCATCTGTACGGCAGCGCTGCTACGTTTGCCACTCGCGCCACAGATACCTCATACCGCGAACCGCCAGACCTCCAAAAACCAACACAATACTCAAGGGCCTGTATTCGATGACACCAGGCCTGGGTCTCATCAATGAGACACCGAACACGCATCCAACGAGCGACGCCACCGTGACAACCAACATTCCCCGAGGCTCTTGAGCCACCCCGAGCGATGCCCAAGGACCTCACCGCCAGTTCCGGCGGGCCACCGGGCCTCTACCGATACCCCAGCGGCGGCACGATTCAGCCTCACGGGTTGGCAATAACCACCGGAGGCAGGTCCGGATAGGGTCCGTACCGCCGGGTGATGGCGGAAGCCGGTACACGCACGTGGAGCCCCGGACTCTCGTACCACGACAGGTGCAGCTCGCCGATATCGGGGCCGAGGTCCAGGATCACTGCCTTCTCCTGCTTTCCGGGAGAGCCGACTACCAGGCGAGCGCGGGATTTAGGGTGGTCCTCGCACAACGTAAATTGCATCTGGGAATAGAACTTCCCATCGGGCGAGTACGCAGGAGAGGTTTCCCGATATGCGCATGTAGAGAGCTGGGATGAAATCCCTAACGCGAGCACCACTACGGCGGCAGCACCCGCCACGACAGAGATCACCCACCGGCGCGTGCGTTTCATTTCCAAGCTCCCCCTCCTCCTGCCCAAGTCGGCCGTGACACGTGTCTCTGGCGTCGTCCAGCGATATCGCATGGGTCCAGTGCCATCTCAGGCCTCCGGTGCCCGGCACCGAACTCAGCCGTTCACACGATAGGCGGTGTAGTGACCACCGCACAAACCCTTCGTGGAGACACTCGGATAGGGCACGATCGAGGGGGTGAGGGACGCACTCGACATAAAGAAATCTACGGCGCCTGCATCCGCGCGCCCCGCTCTCCCGTACTGGCGGGTGGACCTACCAATCCACCCTGAAGGGAGGGCACTGCGATGCGACACTGCTGCAGACCCGCCGTGGCCGCAGCCGCAGCCACTGGCGTCGTCAAGGCGGCCACTGTGGCCGCCGCCACGGCACTTGCGATCTCGATGGCCATCTCGGGAACCGCCCGAGCCTCGAGCCATCGCGAGGCGCCGTTCATCACCACTCAGCCGAAGGTCGACGGAAGCGACTTCTACATGTTCCGCAGCTATGAGCCGGGACGCTCGGGCTACGTCACCCTGATCGCCAACTATCTGCCGCTGCAGGATGCGTATGGCGGACCGAACTACTTCACCCTCGACCCGCGGGCGCTGTACGAGATCCATATCGACAACGACGGCGATGGGGATGAGGACCTGACGTTCCAGTTCCGCTTCACCACCACCCGCGAAGGCCTGGCGGTCACGGCGGGCGGGAAGTCGATACCCGTTCCACTCAGCAACATCGGGCCGGTCAGCACGACGGACACCAGCGCCCAGAACGTGTTCGAGACGTACACGCTGACGCTGATGAAGGGAGACCGCCGCCACGGCTATCCGCAGCCGATCCTCGATGCCTCCAGCGGCAACGCGACCTTCACCAAGCCCCTGGACAACATCGGCAACAAGTCGATTCCCGACTATGCCGGTTATGCCAACAGCTTCATCCATGACATCACGATCCCCGGCTGCGGCATGCCAGGCAAGGTGTTCGTCGGGCAGCGCAAGGATGGCTTCGTGGTGAATCTGGGCGAGACGTTCGACCTCGTCAACATCAAGTACCCGGTGGAGGAGCTGGCGCCCGCCGGCATGAATGCGCGTGCGCTCGAGCCCAACACCATCGGCGACAAGAACGTCACCTCGCTGGCCTTGGAGCTGCCGATTGCGTGCCTCACCAACGGCAAGGACCCGGTCATCGGGGCTTGGACGACCGCGAGCCTGCGACAGGCGGCGATTCTCAATCCGCTGCCTCAGAGCAACAAGAGCGTCGCCAGTGTAGGCGCCGTCAACCACCCGATCGGGCCGGACCTGACGGGCGGCGCCTGGGTGCAGGTCTCCAGGCTCGGCGCGCCGCTGGTGAACGAGCTGGTGATCGGCCTCCCCGACAAGGACCGCTTCAACGCGTCGCGGCCGAAGGATGACGGCCAGTTCGCCGACTACGTGACCAACCCCTCTCTGCCGGTGCTGCTGCAGGCACTCTTCGGCGGCGCGGGGGTGAAGGCCCCCAACGTCTATCCCAGGAGCGACCTGGTTGCGGCGTTCCTCACCGGCGTCAGCGGCTTGAACCAACCGGCGAAGGTCAAGGCCTCCGAGATGCTCCGCCTCAACACCTCGCTGCCGGCCACACCGGCCGCTTCGCAGAACGATCTGGGGGTGCTCGGTGGGGACACGGCAGGCTTCCCGAACGGGCGGCGACCGATTGACGACGTGGTCGATATCGAGCTGCGGGTCGCCATGGGCGTGCTGCTCTCACCCTTCGACGGCGGCAAGTCCGACCCTGATCCGGCATCGGACGCCTCGCGGCAGTTGCACTACACCGATGGGGCGCTGCCGAACCCGGCGGACTATCTGACGGTATTCCCATACCTCAATACGCCGATCCCAGGCTCGCCGAACAGCGCCTCGGGCGACTGAAAGGAGTGCACCCCGTGAAAGCACCCAACACTGCCCTGCTGTTGATGATCGCCATCGGTCTGTACGCCTGCGGAGGCGGCTCCGGCGGCTCGATGTCGGCGCCGACTTCATCGATGCCGCCACCGGCAGTACCCCCGCCGCCCGCGTCGATGGACTACACGCCCGAGTCGGTCGAGGCGCTGGCGAGCTCGAAGGACGAGACGACCGACCCGACGACGTTCGACCACGGAGCCGGTGTGAATCCGTCCGACGATCAGACGTCGGACCCTATGCCCGTCACCGGTCAATGAGCGTCAGGCCATGATCAGGAGGGAACGAGGATTCCTCCGGCGCATGCCAATGCGCCGGAGGCTGATGGCGGCAACCGCCGTGCTTGCGATGAGCGGAATAGGCGTGGCAATCGCCGAACCCTATATACCCAGCAACGCTTCGGCCGTCCTCGGGAGCGTCCCGGCCGGGGCTCGGCACGCCGAAGTGAGATCGCGGCTCATGGCGCGGGACCGGATCGACGTGGCGCTGCCGCTGGCCCAGCTCTATATCAAGCAGGCTCGCAGCAGCGGCGATCTGCGCTACCTGGGTTATGCGGAGGCGCTGCTCGAAAATTGGATCGGCCCCTCGACTACATCTGCTGAAGCGCTGGTGCTGCATGCCACGGTGTTGCAGAGCCGGCACGACTTCTCCCAAGCTCTCACCGTCCTGCATCGTGCATTGGCCCTCAAGCCTGACGATGCGCAGGCTTGGCTCACTGTCGCGACCGTCTTGCGAGTCCTCGGGCGCTACGACGAGGCGGCTGGGGCGTGCGGGGAAGTATCGCGAAGAGCCGACACCGCCGTCGCTGAGTTGTGCAGGCAGAGCCTGCGCGCCCTTACTGGCCAGCTCGCATCGGCGTATGCGCAAGTTCAACGAATTTCATCCCGGGAGATGCCCGACGCGGAGCGGGCCTGGCGGGACTCGGAGCTGGGCGAGATGGCCGTGCGTCTCGGCGACGATGCGGCGGCCGAACATTGGTTCCGCAACGGGCTCCGCTGCAGCCCCGACGATTTCTATATCCGCGCGGCCTACGCAGACCTTCTCCTGCGAGGTCACCGGGCTCGCGAGGTGCTCGCGTTGCTGCGCGGGCAGGAAAGTCTCGAACCCCTGTTGCTGCGAATCGCCATCGCCCAGAAGGAGCTGCGCGATCCGGGCCTCCAACAGAGTCGTGCACGCCTCAGCGCCGCGTTCGCCGCCGAGTCCCAACGAGGCGACGGCGTTCATCGACGCGAAGAGTCGCGCTTCCTGCTGGAGATCCAGAACGATCCTCGCGCGGCCTTGAAGGCGGCAGCCGCCAACTGGCAGGTCCAGCGCGAGGTGGAGGATGTGTTGGTATTCATGCGCGCCGCCAATGCAGCAGGTACGCCTGAGGCAGCGGCATCGGTCCGTGAGTTCGTGCGAGAGCACGCGACGGAGGATGCCCGGATCACCCCGCTAATGGACTCACCAACATGAAGCGCCCACTGCCTGCCATCCTGTTGCTGCTTGCCTGTTCGTGCGCAGGCGCCCACATCTCCAGCAATGGATTTGTCACGCTCGCTACGAACGGTTCGCAGGTGAGAGGGACACTCGAGCTGGCCATCCGCGACGCCGAGCTGGCCGTCGGGTTGGACTCCGATGGCGACGGTTCTGTGACGTGGGGTGAGGCGCGGGCCCACCAACCGCAGCTGACCGCATATGTGCGCGATCGCCTCACGTTGTCCGCCAACGGAAGCCTCTGCGCCATCAACTTCGACGCGCTTCAAGTCAACGCCCGCGTGGACGGCAACTACCTGTGGCTGCCTTTCAGTGCTTCCTGCACCGGGGCGCTACGCTCCCTCGACCTCGATTACCGACTGCTGCAGGACATCGATCCGTCGCACCGCGGCCTGTTGACGCTGACCGCCTGGGGAGAGACTCACACGGGCGTGCTCACTCCCGGCCACGGAGGCCAGACCTTTGCGCTCGGGCGACCTCAGCCGCTGCGCGCGTTCGCCGAGTATTTGAGCGTCGGCGTCTGGCACATCTGGAGTGGTATCGATCACTTGTTGTTCTTGTTGTCGCTGCTGCTGCCCGCCGTGCTCAGGCGCCACGGCGGGCAATGGGAGGCCGCGCCGATTGCACGACCGGCGTTCGTCAACATCCTGAAGGTGGTGACCGCCTTCACGTTGGCACACTCCATTACTCTGTCGGTCGCGGCGTTCAACGTGGTGCACCTCCCGAGCCGACTCACTGAATCGATCATCGCAGCGTCGATCATCGTAGCGGCGCTCAATAACATCTTCCCGCGCGTGACCGAGGGTCGCTGGCGTATAGCGTTCGCCTTTGGGTTGCTGCATGGTTTTGGGTTTGCCTCGGTACTGGCGGAGATGGGGTTGCCCTCAGGAGCCCGGCTGGTGTCCCTCGTCGCCTTCAACCTCGGGGTAGAGATCGGCCAACTGGCGGTAGTCCTGGCGGTGATGCCCGTCGCCTATTACATACGCGCGACCGCCTTCTATCGGCAGACAGTCATGCGCTGGGGATCCTCAGCAATCGCGGCTCTCGCCCTCTTCTGGCTGGTGCAACGGGCTACCGCCTAAGGGAGACGCTTGCAAGGCTATGGCTGCTGGCCGAGGACGCTTTCAATCTCTTCAACGTCCAGATGCGACGCTCCAGGCGCGCCACGCTTCATTGCTGGCGCCAGGCCGCACGAAGCGCAGAAGTGCCCGCGGCAGATCGCACGCAGCGCGTACTGGAGACGCGCCGGCAGGCATATAAGCCGTATCCGCGGCGAGCGACTCCAGCAGGTCCTCGAGGGACAATCCATGTGCGGCGTCCATGACGTGCCCGGATTAGGCCCGTGCGCCGCATCAGGTACTTGAAGTGCATCACGCCGGGCGCTGCATCAATGCGAATGCGCTTCGCAGATCCGGCGAGGGTGGCACTGGACCCCGCAACGGCCGCCGGCGAATGACTGCCTCGGCAGAACGTCCCGCCGCCGCTAGGCGGTCTCGACCGTCTCGGCTTGGAACAACGGCCCTGCGGTTCGGTGTGATGCGAGGAGGTCTTCCGACAGAGGGGCGACCGGATTCTGCGGGGCGCGCGCGAGTAGATCCCGGATGCGCCGCCGAGACTGAGCGTCCCAATCCGCGGCAAGCCTCCCTTCGCGCAATGCAGACATGAGAGCCGCTGCGAACTCACGAACGCGCTCGGTGTCCGTCCAATGCGCGCAGACCATCATCAAGTCCGTTCCGGCCCCGAACAGCCGCACGGTGGCCGACGGCTCCTCGAACAGGCGCGACACCGCATGCATGCCGACGTCGTCGGAGACGATGACTCCCTTGAACCCGAGCTCCACCCGCAGCAGATCATGAATGAGCCGCCGTGACAGCGTGGCTGGAGCCTCCGGGTCGATCTCCGGAAGCATCACGTGACTGGTCATGATCATCGGCACGCCGGCCTGGATGGCGGCAGCGAAGGGCTTCAGCTCCCGCTGCCTCAACCCGTCGAGATCGCGGCGCGACACCGGCAGCTCGTGATGCGAGTCCTTGTCCGTGTCCCCGTGGCCGGGGAAGTGCTTGCCACACGCAAGCACACCCTGTGCTTGCAGCGCCGTCATGAACGTCAGTGCGGCCTTGCTGACTGCTTCCGCCGTGGTCCCGAACGAGCGCAGCCCGATGACCGGATTGTTGGGATTGCTGTGAATGTCGAGCACGGGGGCAAAGTCCAGATTCACGCCCAGTGAGGCGAGCTCGCTGCCCATTGTCCGACCCACGGCCTCCGCTTGGGCTGTCCATTTCGCCGCATATGCAAATCGCGTAATCGGTGGCGGTGTTCGACATACTCGTCCACCCTCGTGGTCGATGCCGATCAGCAGGCGATCCCGCCCAACCGCCGCGCGAACAGCTGCGATCAGTTGCCGATAGGCTTCCGCCCAGACCCCATACGGCTGGTCGTGCAGAAAATTGCTCTTGAAGAGGACGATACCGGCCGGCCGCAGGTCGGCGAGCAACGCGCGGTCGAGGGGGTGCAGCGTTACCGTGGGCCGCAGGCCCAAAATGAAATGCTCGCCGACGGCGCTGATGTCGCTCTTTGCCATGCTGGGGGCATGGTAGCGCAGATTGGGGAGGGCGTGACCGGTCACGCCCTCCCCCTCGTTCACAAATCTCAGAACTCCTTGCGCAGCGTCACGAACCACTCGCGCGGCAGGCCAGGCGTGCCGACGCGAGCGCTTGCAGCATTGACGACGCCGCCGGTTACCGTGCTGGCGGCACCCAGCTGCTCCCAATAGAACTTGTTGAACAGATTGCTCGCACCCAGCGACACGTTCCATTTCCCGGCCTGCGGCGTGTAGGTGATCTGCGCGTTGACCAGCGCATAACCCGGGACGATGTTGTCAGGATGGCGCTGCGGCAGGTTGACCGACCCATTGGTCGCGTAGGACTGATACGTCCAGTCGACCCGTGGAGTCAGGGCCCCGGTACCGATGAGCCAAGCGTACTGCACGCCCGCGCTCATGTTGAGCTCCGGCTGCTGCTTCACCGACGGATCGATGTAGGCCGGGTCGAGCCGGTTGGACGTGCCTGAGCGGAACTGGTTGAAGCCGACCGAGTAGTTGATATCGAGACGGTCGATCGGGTTGGCAGTCAGCTGCAGCTCGGCGCCGCGGATGCTTGCCGGCGCCACCGTGTAATAGAACCACGGAGCGATACCGAACGTTCCCGCGAGCGCCGTCCCGGCAGGGCACGGCGTGAGGAAATTGTTCGGAACACCCGGGTCCGGATTGTTGGCAGCGTTGCACTGCTCCTTGAGCGACAGATTCAGGTGCTTGCTGTAGTCGATGTAGAAGATCGCCGTGTTGACCCGCAGGCGATGATCGAAGAAGTCCGCCTTGTTGCCGAACTCGTACTGGGTCGCCTCCTCCCCCGGAACCACGGTGAGCTGTCCGACGGTCGAGATGCGCGGATTGAATCCCGGCGAACGGAAGCCGGTCGCCACCGACTCGTAGAACAGGATGTCCTTGGTCACCTGCTCGTTGACCGAGGCGTTGTAGTCGAAGCGGCTCTGCGAGAGGCCCTTCGGATACGGGATGACGACCGAATCGGGCGGATAGGAGCTGTAGTGCTGGAACAGGTTGGTCTTGGTCTCATCCGTGTAGCGCACCCCGGCGGAGAACGAGAAGATGTCCGTCAGCTTGTAGGTCGCGTGCAGGAAAGCGGACTTGTTGTTGTCGTGATAGTAGTCGTTGGCGACGAAATTCGGCAGCAACCCGAACGGGAAGATCGGCGGCTGCGGCAGGCTGTCGGCGTCGAAGTTGGTCGGATAGTAGTCCCGGTCCTTGGAGGTGTAGTAGAACAACCCCGTGGTCCAGTCCAGCCGGTTGTCGAAATTCGAGCCGGTCAACTGGAACTCCAGCTGGTACTGGCGATGCTCCTGCTGGTTGGCCGTCTGGGTGAGGCCGAAGGGCGTGAGGTCGCTGTCGTTGATCCAGTTCGCCTGGTAGCTCTGCCAGGCGGCAATGAGTTTCGCGTGCACGTTGTCGGCGACGCGATAATCGGCCGTGGCGGAAGCTCCCTGGTTGGTCATGCGCTGCGTCGGGTCGTACTGCTGCCCGGTAACCACATCGCCGAAAGTCGCGTAGTTGTCCCACACGCCAGGCGAGTTGAAGCGGTTGTCGCACGTGAAACACACGCCGTACTTGGGCATGACGACGGCGTTGTTGTATGCGATGTTCGTGGTGTCGCCCGCGCCGCCGTAGCGCGTGAGCAGCGTCTGCAGCGGCGGATCGTCGGCCTGCTTCGAATATTCCGCATCGAAATTGATCTCCAGATCGGAACTGGCCAGGTAACGCAACTCGAGCCGCACGCCCTTGTGGTCGTAGCCGCCGAGGGTTCCGAGGGCGCAGCCGTTGCCGAGCGTGGGTGTGGTCGTCTGCGGCAGTGTCCCCGCCAGCTGCGGGGTGCCCAGGGCCGCCATTTCGCAGGAGAAGTCCAGGTATTTGCCGATACCGTCCTGGCTTCTGGAGACGCCGATGACGCGCGCGAACAACGTGTCCGGGATCAGGGCGAAATCGCCCACCGCCTTGATATCCACGCGGTGATGCTGACCATAGGTCGCTTCGATCGTGCCGGTATCATCCCCCTTTGGCTTGGTCGAGATGAGGCGAATGGCTCCGCCCAGGCTGTTCTTGCCGAACAGCGTGCCCTGCGGCCCGTTCAGCACTTCCACTCGCTCCAGGTCCGCGAGATCCATTGAGGAGCCGGTCATCGAGCCGTGATAGATGTCGTTCACGTAAATGGCGACGGCCGGCTCGAACGAATAGCTGTAGTCGATCTGCGTGATGCCGCGCAGGCCGATCGTTTCGGTCGGCCCGTAGTTGCTGACGGGCTGGCGGAAATACGCGTTCGGTACGGAGCTGCCCAGATCGTTGACGTTGGTGAGATTGCGCTGCTCCAGATCCTCGGACGTCAACGCCGTGATGGCGATGGGCGTCGTCTGCAGATTCTCGGACCGGAAGCGCGCGGTGACGACGACCTCCTGCAACCCTCCCACATCGCCTTGTGCCGCCTGTTGCGGCCCCTGCTGGGCAGTCACATCCTGCGCAAGAGAGGTTCCGCAACACAGGCTCGTCGCTACGGCCGCGGCGACCAGATACGCACGCGATGAGCGGCGTGTCGATGCCGACAACCCTGTTGTCGGACTGCATGACCCGGACATGAAGTGTTTCCCCCGATCTATTGAGCAAAAGAGATCCGCACGGGGCGATATGGGACCGCCCCTCGAACGTGTGTCGAATGTGTGTCGTTGCGCGAGTCCCAGCCGGCGCGGCGACTAGTGGTGTGCGTGGTACTGAGCTGGCTTGTGCCGTGACGCTGCTGTGACTCCCCCTTCTTTTCGTGCACCGCAAGCAGGCGACGAGGGCTACGAGTCTGCATCGACCCGCGGAGCGATGGGAACGGCGATGGGAACGCAGAACCGGCCAGCGGTCATGCGTGATGCGCGCGCACAACAGATCGGAAGACTAAGTTGTCTCCGATTGCAATCAGGTGAACTCTATGCTGCGGCCTGCGGGCCCTCTGCGATGCGGCGTCACCGCAGTGTGACCCGAATCACCGGGTCCCTCTCGGAACGTTGCGGTGCTCTCGTTCCACAGTTTGCGGCGCCGCCTCCGGACACCGTTGAGTGCTTAGCGCCGCCGGGACGTGCACGATCCCGGCTTCGCACCTGTTGTGTTAGAACTTCTTGGAGAACGTGACTGACCACTCCCGCGGCAGGCCGGGTGTACCGACGCGCGCGACCGCAGGTCTCAGCCCCGCGCTCGTGCATGTCGAGGTTCCCGGTGTGCAGGCTACGGTCGCGGCTCCGAGCTGCTCCCAATAGAACTTGTTGAAGAGATTGGTGACGCCAGCCGCCAGTGACCATTTGGCATCGGTCGGCATATAGGTGATGCGCAAATTGACCAGCGCATAGCCAGGCACGATATCGTCGGGGTGGATCTGCTTGACGGTGATCGCGCCGTTGGTCATGTATGACTGATACGTCCAATCCAGGCGCGGGGTGAGCGTACCGGCTGCCCCGACGTTGAACAGGTACTGGATGCCGGCGCTCGCAGTGATTTCCGGCTGCAGCTTGACGGAGGGATCCACATACCCGATCTGCGTCGGACTGGAGGTTCCGCTACGGAACTCGTTGTAGCCGAAGTTCACGTTGAGATCGAGGCCATCGATCGGGCTCGCCGACAACTGCTCCTCGGCGCCGCGGATGCTGGCGGGCGCAGCGACCGTCAGGAACCAGGGCAATCCGGTCGTGCCGTTCGCCCCGCCACCGGGCCCACCGGGGCCGAAGAAGGTCCCCGCCGGGCATACCGCACCCCCGAGGATGTAGGGCTGGATGTTGAGCGCCGCCGGCGAGTCGCACTGGTTGGCGTTGGCCGCGGTCAAACGCGACTTGTAATCGATGTAGAAGATCGCGGTGTTGGCGCGCAGCCGATGGTCGAGAAACTCGCCCTTGTTGCCGATCTCGTACTGGACTGCCTTCTCGCCCGGAACCTCTCCGAGCTGCCCCGCCGTGAAGATGCGCGGATTGAACCCCGGCGAGCGGAATCCGGTAGCGACCGAGCCGTACAGCAGGATGTCCGGGGTCATCTGGAAATTGAGGCTGCCGCTGTAGTCGGTGCGGGTCTGCGAGATCTCCACGGGGTTCGGCAGCAAGATGGTCTGCGCGGGAATCTGATTCACATGGGCAAAGCGGTTGGTCTTGTCCTCGTCCGTGTAGCGCACGCCCAGGGCCAGTGACCACTGATTGGTGAACTTGAACACCCCGTGGAGGAATCCGGACTTGTTCTTGTCCGTGTAGCCGTCGTTTGCCACGAAGTTGCCGAGCAGCCCACTGTTGGCGAAGGCGTCGAAGTTGGTCGTGTTGTAGGCGCGGTCGCGCGAGTTGTAGTAGAAGGCGCCTGCGGTCCATTCGAGCCGATCCGACCACACTTCACCGCTGAAGCGCAGCTCAGCCTCGTACTGGCGGTGCTCCTGCTGATAGTCGGTCTGGGTGAGACCGAAGGGGGTGAGATCGCTGTCGTTGATCCAGTTCGACTGGTAGCTCTCGTACGCCAGAATGAGCTTGGCGCGCAGCTTGTCGGTGAAGCGATAGTCCACCGTCACCGGCAGACCCCATTCGGTCAGGTACTGGGTCGTATCGTACTTCTGTCCGGTGACGGCATCCGCGAACGTCGCGTAGTTGGTGTACGGACTGGGTGAGAGAAAGTCGGTATTACCGGCCCCGCCGGGCGTGCTGGCGGTGAAATTGATGCCAAACTTCGGCAACACGATGCCGGTCGAATACAGGTAGTTGAAGCGGTCGGTGGTCAGGTTGCCATAGGGCGTCAGCAGCGCCTGCGGATACGGCTGGTCGGCTTGCTTGGTGTAGTTCGCCGCAACGTTGACCTCCATTGAGTCACTCGCCAGATAGCGCAGCGACAGCTTCGCCGCCTGGTGGTTGTGGCCGCCCAGGCCGCCCTGTGCGCAGCCGTTACCTTGCGTAGGGCTCACACTGGCCGGCAGGCTGCCGGCATCCTGGGACTTGCCTTGCAAGGCCATCTCACAGGCGAAGTCCAGATAGGAGCCAAAGCCGTCCTGGGTGCTGGAGAACCCGACGAAGCGGGCGAACAGCTTGTCCTTGATGAGGGCGAAGTCGCCGACCGCCTTGAACTCCTGGCGATGGTGCTGACCGTAGGTTCCCTCGATCAAAGCGGTGTCATCCCCCTTGGGTTTGTTAGTCACCAGGCGGATGGCGCCGCCGAGAGCGTTCTTCCCGAACAGCGTCCCCTGCGGACCGTTCAAGACCTCCACACGCTCGAGGTCCAGAAGGTCGATCGACAGCCCGGTCTCGGTGCCGTGGTAGACGTCATCCACGTACGCGGCGACAGCCGGCTCGAAGGTGTAGCTGAAGTCGACCTGCGTGATGCCGCGCAGACCGATCGTCTCGGTGGGACCGTAATTGCTGACCGGCGTGCGGAAATACGCGTTCG
>Ga0157370_10001188_pt1 | contig 32485 bp, 26 predicted proteins | sample C35metaG_FD_113463 | JGI IMG/M metagenome (GOLD analysis project Ga0157370, IMG submission 113463) | Corn rhizosphere microbial communities from Kellogg Biological Station, Michigan, USA - C3-5 metaG | ecosystem: Host-associated > Plants > Roots > Rhizosphere > Soil | place: USA: Michigan...
GCCTTGCACATTCTTTCTGCCAATTTTATGGTATCCTCAAAAAACAATTTCTTTTCGGTAACTGGTGCGCCGGCACTTAAACCGATTTTTAAAATGATGTTTTCGCTGATCAATTGATTTCTGAGGTCATGGAATACAGATCTGATATCAATGGCGGCATGCACTGCTTTTGTAACCGATTTAAAAGAAACTAAATAATAATTCTCCGTTTTTTTTACGGTCGTCCCTTCATAAACTTTCAGGAGGTTAAGAATTTCCTGGCTATAATTAAAAAAGGATGATTTCAATCCGGGATCTTTTGGTTTTTTTGCCACACTTCTTAATCCGATAACCATCACCGCACGAAATGCTGGATCGTTAATGATATTTAATGAATTATCTTTTGCTTTTTGAGGATCTTCAATGCGGCCTAAAAAAGATTCAACAATATGCGCATCTACTTCTATTATTTTGTTGGGAACCTCACCATGAGCAAACTGGTGCATTTTCGCAATAGCTTTTTTAGCCGGCGCTTCTACCAGGCAGAAGGCAGTCTTTCTTTTATCATCAAACCAATAGGTTAATCCACGGCATCCAAACTGATCCTGAATTTTCAGATCCTGCTGGTGTAATTGCGCTACTATTTCTGCAGTAACCGTCTCTGAAACATCGTGCCGATCCATGAAAATAGGCATATGAATGATTTGATTTGTTTCCTTTAAATTCTTTAATAAATGTAAGCATTTTTTATTTTTTAATAAAACAATTTATTGAGTCCCCTCCGAAAAGTCTCTCACCTACTTTATCAACATTTATACGATAAACTGGTAACTACTCAGGTACCCTTCGCTAAGATTGGTAAGGTATAGTTTATGAATAAGAAAAAAGGGAAGACTGTCAATTAATCTGGAGTAAAGCTGGCTATGCGGGCCAGTCCTTCAGGGACATTTTTATTTTGTTTGATCATCGTATCAATAATGGATCGGATGATTGCATATTGGTGTGCCCCTTTTGGAGTTTTAAACTGACCAGATACCTTTTGTTTGACCTATATACATCGGATGGCTCTCTCAGAGCCATTATTATCACTAGGCACCTCTGGGAAATGAAGGAAAGTAAAAAGTTTATCGCTATGGGTATTCATCCTTTTCCAAAATGCCTTTATTTTCCCCGGTGCATTGGATTGGTCTGATTTCATAAGGCTTTAAAATTTCTTTTCTAACGCCTGTATTCTTTTATTACAGTAAGGATAATTGATAATTTTTCACTCGCCAGGAATCCTAATGCAAAAAGCTTTCTATCAAAGGAAATAATTTTTCCGGCTCTTCTACCTGCGGATTATGCCCTGATTTTTCAAACATCACAAATTTTGCCTGCGGACAATATTCTTTAAATTTCTCCATCATTACTGGTACGGCTACACGATCATATCGGCCACCATAGATCAAAACAGGCATTTTTAGATTTTTCAATTCTTTGCGGTAATCGAATGTGCCAATATCACTGCCAACAATAAAATCCCCGTCCTTTCCCACCATTTGGTAATATAATTTTGAATTGAATGAATTCGGATAAGGCTTTTGTCCGCGGCTTAAAAAATTATTCGGATTATAAGCATATAAAAATCCATAAGGAACTTTGCCATACAATCTCTGGTGTGCCGGATCGCTTGATACAGCGCCGGCTTCGCGAATGATCATTAATGAATCCCACACTTCAGGATAATTGGTTGCTATTTCATGATTGCTGTTGTCATCATTTTTTTGCCACATAATAAAACTGTGAAAAGTGTTGGCAAGAATTAAATGATTCACATGTTCAGGATATTTCAAAGCATAACCTTGCGCCACAACGCCGCCGTATGAATGTCCGAGTACATTTAATTTTTCAAAATGAAGTGCTTTTCTGAGGCCTTCGATGTCTTCAATATCTCTTGCCAGTGAATATTCTTTTACATCTTTTGCGGTATCACTTTTTCCTCTGCCAAAAGCGTCAAAATAAATGATCTCATTATTTTTTGCCAATGAATCAAACACGCGATAACCAAGATGACTTCCGCCCGGGCCACCAGGAATAATGATCAACGGATCACCGTGACCAACTAAAACTACATACAATTTTGCGCCATTCACCATGATGTATTTCCCATCAGTATAGCTGCTGGGATAAGGCTGTGCATCTGCTTTAGTCAGGATACAAAACAGGGCAAAAAACAGGATACTTTTTCTCATAATTTTTATTTTGATTTCATGAAATGATCACTTTGAAATGGATGTATTCAGGTCATGGTTCAGCAACCATTTCCCGTTTTGTCTTACCATCACACAGGTTTTTAATTGTCGCTTATTTTCATGTTTCACACCGTTTGATAATTCATAATTACTGATCTTATGGATCACGTCGGCAATCGCTACATCAGGGTGAAGACCCCATGATATGCAATGATATTGCAAAAAATAAACAATTTCTGAAAATAATGAGTAAAATTTCTTCTTTTTCAGATCAGGAGTAAATAACGGCGAGACTGTAAAACCCTTTCCATTTAAAACCTGATACTTTCCAAAAAGTTTTTTTATCTTAATTGTTAAAGAAAGTAAAATAAAATATTTAACGTGGAAGGTAACTTTTATGACTGTTGATACGTATAATTTCGCATAAGTAATCTTTACCATGCGCAAATTATCCCTTTCAGCTTTTATCCTTTTTCTTTTGCAGTCTTCTGTATTTTGCCAGGTAAAACAAATGCGCGCCGTTAAAACAGATGCCACATTAAAAATTGATGGAGATATTGATGAAGAAGCATGGAAAGCTTGTCCGGCCATCACTAATCTAATTGAGTTTCGGCCTAATCCCGGTGCTGTTGAATCTTATCAAAACAGGTCTGAATTTTATTTGCTCTATGATGATAATTATATTTATTTTGGTGGCTATTGCCATGAGTCAAACACTGACAGTATTTCGAGGGAATTAGTAGGACGTGACCGAATAGGGAATAGCGATTTTGTCGGAGTTATTTTTGATACTTATAATGACAAGATTAATGGAAGTGGCTTTTTTGTAACGCCTTATGGCGAACAATATGATGCAAAATATTCCATTGGCAATGAAGATGATTCATGGAATTCAGTATGGGAAAGCGCCGCAAAATTGCAACCTGGCGGATGGACATTTGAAATCAGAATACCTTATTCAGCCTTGCGTTTTGCGAACAAGGACAATCAAACCTGGGGTATCAATCTCATCAGGAAAAGACAAATATCCACACAACAATTTGCATGGAGCAATATTGATCCGGACAAAAGCGGGTTGATGAACCAGGAAGGTGAATGGACAGGGATTGAAAAGATAAATCCGCCCCTGCGGCTTTCGTTCAGCCCTTATTTCTCGGCATATTTAAATCATTACCCCTATCATACAAAAGGCATAAAAGATATTACTTCTTCTGTCAATGGAGGCATGGATGTGAAGTACGGAATCAATGAAAGTTTTACCCTTGATATGACGCTGATACCCGATTTTGGGCAGGTACAAAGCGATAACCAGGTTTTGAATCTCACTCCTTTTGAGGTACAATACAATGAAAACCGTAGCTTTTTTACAGAAGGCACAGAACTTTTTTCTAAAGGAAATCTATTTTATTCACGCAGGATAGGAAGCAAGCCAATTCATTATTCTGATGTTGTAAATCAATTGGATTCTTCGGAGCATATCACCAAAAATCCAATAGAATCGAAACTGATCAATGCTACTAAAATATCCGGCCGCACCAGGAAAGGATTGGGTATTGGCTTCTTAAATGCACTTACTCAACCAATGTATGCGATCGTAGAAGATCAACATAGTAACGAAAGAAAAATAAAAACGAACCCGCTCACTAATTACAATATTATTGTGCTTGATCAGTCATTGAAAAACAATTCTTCAGTTTCAGTGGCCAATACAAATGTCTTACGGGAAAGCGCAGATTACAATGCCAATGTTTCGGCACTTGTTTTTAATATCAATGATAAAAATAATGTTTACAACTGGAATGGAAAGGTTTCATTAAGCAATCTTTTTTACAAAAATGGCCACACCATTACAGGTTTTATGCATCATGTTGGCTTTGGTAAAATTGGAGGCAAGTTTATATTCCAGGCATACCAGGAATTAACCGATGACAAATACAACCCGAATGACCTGGGAATCCTATTGAAAAACAATTACCTCGATCATTATTTATACTTTGGTTATAATTGGAACAAACCCGGAAAGTGGTATAATAATCTTCATCTGAATACTGATGTTAGATATAGTAGGAGATACCGGCCGGATGCTTACCAAAGTTTAAATTATGAGTTGAATTTGAACGGCCAGTTAAAAAATCTGATGCAGGCCGGGATTGAAATTGAATATAATTCCAGGGGTAATGATTTTTATGAACCAAGAGTGGTAAACAGGGTATATAAATCACCACCAGGTGCTAACATTCGTGCCTGGCTATCAACGAACTATGCCAAAAAATATTCTGCTGAAATACAAGTTATAGCTGGCTATAATGATATTTTTCACAACCAATATTATTCGCTGGAGCTGGGGAATTATTACCGGTTTACGGATAAATTTTCAATAGGCCATCAGTTGAATTTAAACCCTTCTGTTAACGAAGCTGGTTTTGCAGATATAAGCGGAAATGAGATTATTTTTTCAAGGCGGGATCGATCTACAGTTGAAAATATAGTAACGTCAAAATACAATTTTAATAAAAACAATGGAATTAGTTTCAGACTACGTCATTATTGGAGCCAGGTAAGACCCAAAGAGTTTTTTACGTTACAAAGGGATGGTTCACTCGTTAAGAATACCAGCTATAGTGGAAACACCAATCAAAACCTCAATGTTTTCAATATTGATATGGTTTATACGTGGCAGTTTGCACCTGGAAGCTTTCTAAATATTGTGTGGAAGAATTCAGTTTACTCCGGCGATAAACATATCGACGATGCTTATTTCAAAAATTTCGACCATACAATTTCTGCACCCCAGAACAATAATATTTCATTGAAGGTTATTTATTACCTGGATGCCCTTTCTTTTAAGAAAAAAAATCATAATGATTAGTTATACCGACCGGGGAGGAAGTGCCAATATTATGACTAAACCTTAAATCTCATTCATCCTTCCGTTGATATGGGCGGTGAAGATACCACCCATGGTAGGCAAATAAAATAAGAGCTGAATTCCACAAAAAATCTCTATGGTTCCCTAAAAATCTTTCCATCTTTCATCACGAAAATATTTTTCCTGATGTCATGAATATCGGTTGAAGGATCACCCTGAACAGCGATGATGTCGGCATATAAACCTTTTTTTATTCTTCCGATTTTATCACCATAGCCAAATACATCCGCATTGATTGAAGTGGCGGAGCGGAGAACATCGGCAGGTTTCATTCCATATTCCACCATCATTTCCATTTCTCTGGCATTATCACCGTGAGGAAATACACCCACATCACCGCCCATGCAAATAATAACGCCAGCTTTCAAAGCTGCCGCGAAACTTTTTCTTTTTGCAGTGACTCTTGCAGGTTCCGGAGTGGTTCCTTTTTTCCAGCCAAAATAATATTGAGCGATGGCATCTCCGGCGGCAAGGGTAGGACAAAGGGCAATTCCTTTTTCCTTCATTAGTTGGAAAATCTCTTTGGTTCCTTCATTTCCATGTTCGATAGTATGAACGCCAGCATCAATGGCACGCCGCATTCCTTCAGGCGTGGATGAATGTACGGTCACATATCTTCCGCTACTTTTTGCGATCGCCACTGCAGCAGCTATTTCTTCACTGGTGAATGTAGGTTCAGATTCACCATTGATTCCGTATCCATAATCGGCGTAGATCTTTATTACATCAGCGCCTTTGGAAATTTGTGTGCGTACTTCTTTTTCCATTTCTTCTTTATTGCCTACTTCGGCAGCGCCTTGCGGAAGATCAATATCAGCATTTTCATAATTAGGGCCATACGTTCCTTTGGCAACGATCGCTCTTGTGGCAACGATCAGTCTTGGGCCGGGAAAAACTCCTTTCCGGATAGCCGTTTTTAAACCGGCATCATCATACATGGAGCCTTCTGTTCCCAAATCACGCATGGTAGTGAAACCGGCCATCAACGTGGCTTCTGCATGAGTAACGGCTCTCGCTGTTCTTTCGGCGCGGCTTTCTTTCAGCACCTGGTCGTTCCAGCTTGTTTCGTTGTAAGGATGCAAAAATAAATGCGAATGTCCTTCAATAAGTCCGGGCAAAAGGGTAGCCCCTTTTAATTCGATCACACGGGTGCTCGGAGGAAGTTTGAACCGCATGGGCCCTGCACCTTCAATTTTATTTCCCTTCACCAAAACCACCCAATCTGTGTGTATCGTTTCACCATCAAATACACGATCTGGTTTTAGAAGATAAAGGGAATCAGTTTGTGCGCCGGCCATAAAGGAGCAAAGTAAAAAAGCAAAGTTTAGAATTAGTTTCATGAAGGAAAGATAGGAAATCCCTCATTACAAAAATTCTTATTTCGTTGGATTTTTAGTGTGTGGTCTTTTCCCGAGATCGTGCCAGCTTTTTTCTTCCATATTCACATGATAATGTTGCGCTGCCTTTTTAATATTGGCAAAAGCAAGATCACGTTCTTCATCAGAAACACCTTTTACCTGGTCAAATCTTGCCAATGCATTTTGCACATGCGATGCATCTGTAATCGGTTCTTTGCGTTCTTTGGGAAAAGCGAAAGCGCTGTCAGGAAGGTCTTTTTTATCTTTACTGCTCAGGTCGCCATGCTCTGTATGCGGTTCCCATGTTGTTTTTGACATAACTTTTTTCTTTTTTTTCTTCAAAAAAGTTGCCAGATTTTGGGATTTTAATTTGAGACGGTTCACAAAAAGGACCTATAAGGTTTTATAGTTCCACTTTCGTTTATGAAAGTTTCATTAAAACCTTATAGGTCTGATTTATTACTGATTAAAATAGATTCTCTAATCTATCTTAACCGGAACTTTTAAATTTTCCCATTCAACATCAAATCCATCTTCATTGACGTTAATCTTCATTCTTTCATTAAATGTTGAGGATTTTTCCGGTTTTGCCATTACCTTCAAAACATCCTTTGCAGGATCTTCTGTAGTACTGCCGTCCATCTTTATTCCCCAAATCGGCTTTCCATTTTGTTCTGTTACTGAATTAAAAATGAATGTCCATTCGTTTTCTCCTGGGATAGCATAGAGGCTATATTTTCCGGCAGGCAAATTTTTGCCTTCCACTTTAATATCCTTGCTTGTTTCAAAAGTGGTTGCTTCGTTTGCGCCCAGCCTCCACACTTTATCATAAGGAACAAGATCGCCCCAGATCTTTCTGCCTTTTACCGCAGGGCTGCTGTAATTGATCGTGATGGTGGAGCCTTCAACGGTGCCTGTAGCGGTTTGCGGCGGACTTGCTCTTTTTGATTTATCTGCCTGCGCATAGGTCAGTGAGGTCATCAATATTCCAACCAATGCCAATAGAAGAACTTTGGAGAGTAACTTTTTCATTGTTGTAAAATTTAAAGGTTTAAAAAAATTAAGACATTAAAATTAATGATTTTCTACATGCATAAAAAATTATTTGGTGAATGGTAAATGGTGATTGAGGAAAAAATCCTTTGGAAAGTTGGTATCTTTAAACTCCGCGAAATACTATTCGACTCCCCAAAAGTTGGAGCCTCAAACGCTAGTTTTAAGCCATCATGGAATGTTTTTTATGATTTAGAAAATGAATTGGAATAACTACAATTGAAAAAGTATTGGTCATTATTAATATAATTTTTTTATAGATTGCGGGTTATAACATCAGTACTAATTGTTAGTGTGTAACTGGAAAAATGAAGCTTGTAAAAACCTAAAATAAAAGAACAGAAGTATGAAATTATCAAACAACAAAATTTTAATTACAGGTGGAGCAAGTGGTATTGGCCTAGGACTTACTGAAAGATTTATTCAGGAAGATAATACAGTGATAATTTGTGGCAGACGGTCAGAAAGGTTAAAAGAAGTTACAGACAAATTCCCAATGGTAATTTCTAAAGTATGCGACTTGTCAATAGAAGCAGAGCGAATTGAACTTTATAATTGGGTTTCAGAAAATCATGCTGACTTGAATGTGTTTGTAAACAATGCAGGTATTCAGAATTGGATGAATATTTCGGATACTGATTTTTATGAAAGGACAATTAATGAAATTAATACCAATGTGATCGCCCCGGTCCATTTGACAACTCTTTTTATGAATTTAAAATCATTAAAAACAATCATTAATGTAACCTCGGGTTTGGCGTTTGTTCAACTTACAAAAGTTCCGGTTTACTGTGCCACAAAAGCATTTTTCCATTCATTTACACTTTCCTTGAGACATCTGTTAAAGGCAAAAAGTATTGAAGTAATTGAAATGATACCGCCAGCATTAAATACAGATCTTGGCGGTAAAGGAATACACGATACCCAACCACCCGTTTCCGATTTTATAAACGCGGTATTCCAACAATTGAAAGAAGGCAAAACGGAATTGACTTATGGGTTTAGTGAAATAATGGCAAAGGCAGGTCCGGAAGTAATAAATGCGACTTTCAATAAAATGAACCCATCATAAAATCTAAAGGATTTGACCAATAGGAAAAATAAAACAATGAATCGCTGACAAATGATTATTCAGAAGGCGGCGATTGTAAAAAATCTGAAATAATAAATTAATTATAGGTAGAGAAGATTTTTTAGGTCAGCAAAGAAGAGGCAAAAAGTGGGTGAGGTAGCACTTTTGGCTTGATAAGTAAAAACACACAACAGTAGGGCTGCAATAGAGTGAAGGGAATAACAACCGGACAGAAAACCTTTAAATAAAAATGATAAACGATATGGAAATAATATTACGACCATCAGAGATTTCTGACCTGGAAAATTTATTCACCTTTCAACTTGACCATGAAGCAAACTATTTAGCTGCTTTCACCTCAAAAGACCCGTCAGACAAACCAGCCTATTTTCAGAAATATACAAAATTGTTTAACGACCCGGCTATAAATAATCAGACAATAATAGTGAACAACATAATTGCAGGAAGTATTGCAAAGTTTGAAATCGAAGGCGAGGCGGAAATTACTTATTGGATTGATAAAAAATTTTGGGGCAGAGGTATTGCTACAAAAGCGCTCCGCTATCTTCTAACAATTGAAAATGCCCGCCCGATCTATGGACGGGTTGCATTCGACAATTTTGGTTCACAAAAAGTATTAGAAAAATGCGGATTTGTAAAAATTGGTTCAGACAAAGGATTTGCAAATGCGCGACAGGAAGAAATAGAAGAATTTATTTACAAACTGGGTTAGGAGGAATGGTGCGTATTATAAAGCCCTTAACACGCTTTCTATTCCTTCTTATTAATAATTTCTATTGCTTTTTCGAGAACTTCATCCTTACCGTTTCTTAATCCTTTCTTTGATAGTAGCTGGTGTGATTATCGGAAATCATATAGTCAGTTAGAATTAATTGATTGTTTTGAATTGTGTAAAGTTCTCCATATGGTTGAAAACTTCCAGGGTTAAAATAGAGAACTTTCCCGGAAATGGTGTCTAAAGTCCTCTTAATGAAACTGTTGCCTGGTCCATCACCAATGAACCTTTATACCGCCGCCCGATAACAAATCTCAGTTGATGGCCGCGGCTTGCCATCAATAAGGGTATGATGTGACTCACATATCCGGGCAATAGATTCGCTGGCGTTTTGTTTGAGGCCACTTTTTGGATATGCGCAGTAAAGAGTAAATGAATTTTTGTGGACAAGCTGATGCCACAGATCTTCCAGTTGTACAGTGGCGTTGTAATTGTGCTGTTCTAAAAGCATTGCCACCAGCTCGCCAAATACCAATACTTTACGGCCATCTTTCTTTACGGAATTGAGAAGGTGATACACAAAATCGAAGAAAAGCTTTTCGTCAGGGGAGTTGTTGATCATGAATTTTGAAAACTGGTCTTCAGCGTTAAGGCCAATATAGCGTTGAGTTTCGATTAAATGGTCAAGATCGAAACCCTGCTTCTGCAGCCTTTGATGCAGTAATCCAAGATGGCTGGAAGTGGCGATGACAATCACAGAGTCACCAGCCAAAAATCCGCTGCCGGCAAAACCTTCAAGGGTATCTAAAAAAACTTTATCATTTTCATAAATTTGCAACAGATGATCGCCATGGGCAATTTCGCTCCAAAATACCTGGATATTAGAAGTTTTCCACTGCTCCACTTCTTCCTTTATGTCTTTCATTCTTTCAATTTGTAAAGCGCTCAAAGTACAAAGAATATTTTTAGCTTCAGCAGGGGTAAAAAACTTTAAAGCTTTATTGTTTTATTGTCAGGTCGAGAATTTCCCGAATACCTCTTGGCCGGAGGACAGACACGTAATGAAAAGGTAATCTCCTGATAAATGTATAATCTCCTCGCTTAATTTATTATTTTTAATTCGACATTATCAAAAAGCATTTTTGAGAGAGACAGTTCTGTACTGCCCGCTGAGAGGCGGACAATTAATTTATCTGTTGGATTCAGTTGCACCTTAATTGTTATTGTTAATGTTGTCCAGGTTGAATCGCTAAAAGTTGTGGTTGACAGATCTTTTATTGTTCCCTGCTGATCTTTTTTTCTTATGATAATTCTGCCGGTTCCGTTCTCTGCTTTGGTTTCACATGAAAACTGAAAAGTATGGTATCCGCTTAAACTGGTAACAAATGTTTCAGCATATCCTTCTGACGGATACCACTCAGGCACCAATTGCAACGACCATTTTCCTCCGCGAGGAGGCACATCATTAGAAAAAGCTTTTGTTCCTGTCCAATCTGAAAAATCGGGGACTCCATTGTTTTCAAAACCTGGATTGGAAATCAAGTTGTCATCGTTGCTGGTTTTATCTTTTTTGCAGGCTGGTAAGGAAAATAAGGCAAGGATTGAAAAGGTGATGAACAGTAGTTTCATGAATAGATTCCGTTTCTTTAATGACAGCGGAATTAGATGGAACGTTGCATTAAAATCAAAGCACAAATCTGCTGTATAAATCTTTACTAAAGGTGGGTCTTTTTCAAAACTCTCATCAAGACGGTACCTTCCTGGTCAGCGATTTGAGAAATGTTTTTACTTGTTGAATCAATTCCTGCTTGAAGTAACAGTTTTATAAATTTTCTCTCCATTTGCACTGATACCAGCTATCGTTATTAAATAAGTGGCCGGCATGTCGGCTGTAAAAAAATTAAGCGAGGCTTTTCAGAAAAACCGGTGTAATAAAATGGGGCATAGAGATCGTATCGGACACTAAGTAATTGCCGAAAACTTGCCGAAAACTTTATCATCAGTATTTACAAGATCAACATGTAATTTCTTTGGTTTGCTCCTTAACTGATTGGCTATAGAATCAATTGGAAAAGCTTTAAAATAAATTGTCTCGCCACTTAAATAAATATGGCGAGAGAATCTATATTGGATGGTGCATGATTTTGGGCATGAGTAATAATAGGAGCCAACAAAAAGAAAAGAAGAAGCCTTGTTAGTTTCATACTATAAACGTTGTTATGTCGAAATATATTAGGTAAATTACCGATTTTAATTGAATCAGATCAATTGAATAAATGAAAACAGCCAGGCCCTGTTATTGATTCAAAATATTCACCGGCAAAATTATTTCCCACCGGTTGCTGCCACCGCCTCCGTAAAGATCTTTATCCAGCAGGCGGCTATACCTGATGCCGAACGAAACATTTACTTCATTCCACCATTTGGTATCGAAAAGAATTTCTGTGCCGGCAGAACGAAAATCAACATGATAACTTTCATTGTTTGAATAGAAATCTTTTGCGTGTGTGTCATCATAAAATAAATTCGCCCTGACTCTTAACAAATAGAGAATATTGCCGAAACCTGCATCCGGATAAGCTATAGGAAAATAATAATTGACACCCCATTTGTACATTTCATAAAAATTCACTGCCTGGTAACCTCTTGAAAAAGGAAAACCACTGGAAAAATTGATCTTGTTTAAACTATCTTTACGCAAGTAGGCGCCATTGAAAACAAGGCTGTGGGTTTTGGTAATTCCCGGAAAATATAAATTGCCATTGACCATGTATTGAAAACCATTTACCACAGTTAAAGCATTTTTATAAGAAAGTGAAATCGTTTGTGCGAACCGCGGAAAGATCTGTTGTTGTGCCTGCTGAAGTTGATGTGAGAATGAAAAGAAGCTGTTGAGATAACTGTAAGATGATCGCAAAGTATCGCGGTATTTTCCTCTGAATGTGGCGTTGCTGGAAACATATTGTGAACCAAAATTAAGATGCGTAAAAGAACGGTGCAGGCTGAGATCCAGCGGAACACTAAAACCTGCATAAGGTTCGACCTGGTTGTAGCGAACAAACTTTTGATGAAATAAAATACCCCGGTCAATAAAATAATTTACACCCGCAGAAAGATAAGGAAACCATGCTCCGTAAGTTGCATTAAAAGTAACTTCTTTAAATTTTTCTGCGCGATCGTAGGTGAAAGCAAGATTGGATTCAAGAGTGTTTAAAATATTTTCACTTACGAGCGTTAAGGAATATTGCGGATCATCAACAGCAGGTTCGATACTGTGAAATTTAAACAACTGGAAACTTTTATGGTATTTGCTGATTGAAAAAGTGTCATCTGGAACTGAGTATAATAAATTCGCGTTCATGTTGTTGATAGCGGTGATGCCAAAGGAAGAGGTGATCTTTTGCAAGTATTCAGGACTTATTTCATTGAATTTTATTGAAACTTTTGATGCATGTTGCAAACGATACCCTTCTGCTGTAAAGGAAGTCCACGCTATGTTTGAGTCATTCACTGCCGGATGATATTTCCCAATTCCCGGTTGTTCCCTTGTTTCAATCAGCCATAATTTTTCATCAGAAAAAGTGTAGGCAAAGAGTTCGTCATTTTTTTTGTAAGCGAATGAAAAATACAAGGTGTCCTTAAAAATGATTGGAAATCCGATCACATTAAACGTAAAAGGAAGCAGGTATTTTGTTGAATCAGTATTCATCTCAATTTGCTGCAGCGACATTTTTCCCTCATCATTTCTTACAGCAGAAATAATTTTATTCGCACCATAAAACTTTGGATAGGTATAAAAAAGTTTTTGTGGATTAGGAAGTTGCCGGATCACACTTCCTGTTGTTGCATTCAACAATTGAAGATCACAACCGCCGGTTGCAGGCTCATGAACTACTACAATTGTTTTGCCATCAGCACTGATATCAGGAGAAAAATATTTCCCCTTTTTTGTTAGCGTGTACTGGTGGCCGTTAGTAACATCGAGCACCTGTACATCGCTGTAATCACGGTAGGCCCATCTGATGTCAGGACGAAATGAAGTATAAACGATTTTGCCTTTTCTATAACTAAAATAAGTGTCTAAAGTATAATCAAGCGTCCTAATCTTTTGTTCATCATTTCCTTTTCGGATAATGAATTGCGGGTTTTGTTTGAAGGTGTTTTTTACAAAAATGAGCGCGCCATCTTCTGTGGAAACAGGATATTGTTCATTCAGGTATTTTCCCAACTTCACAGGGTTTTGCTTCACAGGAACTTCAAATTCCTTTTTAAAAAAATCAAAGGCTTCATTTCTGAAAGTAACATAACTGACACCGGAATATCTTTTGATGGCATGTTGAAAAGGATAGAATAAATTTTTGTAAGCAGCCGCATCGTGCGTTACATTTTTCCAGAAATCATTTCCATATTTTTCGCGTCCATAAGCAACCAGTAAATAACCCAGCGCATAATGATCAGGAATAAAATCTTTGAAAGAACGATTTCTCAATTTCATCCATGAATAATGTTTTCCGGCTTTCCAAAGCGAACGGTAATCCTTGTAAAATGACGGCAAACTTCCGCGGCCCTGTTTGCTGAGATTGGTTTCATTATAGACCGCATCACCTTCATAAAACCAATTGGGAATAGCGGCGTTGTTGGCAAGGGCCTGACCTTCATCACCAAAAACAAGATGCATCAATCTTGAAAGACCGACATTAAAATTATTGTATTGTTCGACATGCCGATATTCATGAATCGTAAGTTGGTCTGGCCATGGAATACTTCCCATTTCAAAGCTATTCTGATCGGCGGTCATAAAAAACTCACTTCTGAATGGACCTAAACTTACATAAGCATTGGAAACGGTGGTTTGATTTTGAAGAACAATATTTATTTTGTTGTTGCGGTTGCCAATAGTTCTTTGAGTGGGCACTTTGATGAATGAAATAATATTGCTGATCCTTCTGGCTTCTGAATCAAGGCCTTTAGGAAAAATAACACGCACATCTTTTGTATTGATCTGTTTCCATTTGACAGAAGGCGGATCGCCGCCAAAAACCTGTGAAAATCCTTTTGAAAAAATGAAACTCAATACAATTAATAAAAAGATCCTGCGGAGAAACGGCATATTATTTTTTCTAAATAAAGATAAGTAAATGTAAACCACTTTTTGAAGAAGAAACGCATTTTAATTATGTGAAGAACTTTGTATTTGGTTGAAATAAATACAATTGGGAACATTTTTTGTTTGTTTATTTATACTTTCATGGTTAATTTTTCGTTTAGGAAATGAAAGTTGTTCTAACCCAAAGACCAGTTATGAAAAAAATTTTGCCTGTCGTTTTATGTGCATCCTTAATGATGTGTTTTTCATGCAAAAAACCTGGTGGTCTCACCCAGTCAATTCTTGAAAAATATTTTAATAAAAATGTGATAGGCAGAGATTTTGTTGTTTCACTTGCAAAAGACAGCACCACCGACCTGACTGCAGCGTATAGTGGCTATATTTTTGTTCTTGAAAAAACAGATTTTTATCACGGTCCTTTGAAAGCTACAAAAGGCAGCAACCAATATGAAGGTACCTGGAGCACCAATGACGATTACAGTAAATTGATTATTACGCTTCCAGCCACTGTGCCTGAATTTGAATTCCTAAGCCGTAGCTGGCGGTTTACCAAAAAAGATGTTCCTACTCTTCAACTGGCCCCCTGGGGAAGTAATGCGCCTGTTGTTCTCCACATGACCCGACAATAATATCCGAAATGTTTTATTGCTCTAACTCAATATATAACCGGGTTAAATACGCTAATTACTTTTCTTCCTTTTTTCTTCCGTTTTGAGCCGGTAAAACATAATATTTTCGGCATGCATGCGTTTATAGTATATTAATGTTTTGTTGACGTTGCATTTTAAAAGGTGCACCATTAAATATCCAATATCCAATTGTGAAGAAATTCAACTTCAAAAACTCCTTACTGGTTAAGGCGCATAAATATGTGGCTTTATTCCTCTTTCTGGCTGGCACCGCCATTGGAGCAAATGCACAATTGAAACCAGATTTCACTTCCAATGTCACTTCGGGCTGTGCGCCACTTGTCGTTCAGTTTAAAGATTCCTCATCAGGAAAACCTTCTTCATGGAAATGGGATCTCGGGAACGGAACTACTTCTATTTTACAGAATCCTTCGGTAGCTTATTTTGAGCCGGGCATTTATACCGTTTCATTGACAATTAAAAATGTGTATGGAAAAGATTCTGTTAAGAAAAATAATTACATCACTGTTTATGCTTCCCCGGTTATTAATTTTAAAGCTTCTTCTTTAACAGGCTGTTTTCCTTTAGATACCAAACTCACGGATCAAAGTACACCAGGCAGTGGTTCACTTACAAAATGGCAATGGGACTTTGGCGATGGTAATTTTTCAGAAACAAAAAACCCGGAACATGTTTATAGTTCTACAGGCGATTTTAATGTTTCATTGATGGCCACTAACTCAAATGGTTGCGTTACCTCTAAAACTGTTTCAAAATATATTCATATAAATACTGGTGTAAAAGCTGACTTTACCAATTCAACAACCGGCAGTTGCAGTGCCCCGGTAACGATCAATTTCTCAAATAAATCAGTTGGTTCCGGTACGTTAACTTCTTATTGGAGTTTTGGTGATGGAACCACCTCCAAACTTAGCAATCCTGCTCATACATATTCCAAAGCCGGTGATTATACCGTTAGTTTGATCGTTGTAAATTCTACCGGTTGTGCCGACACATTAAATAAAACCAACCTGATCCACATTGGCGCTACAAAAACTGATTTTACGACTGCTGGCGTAGCCTGTGCTCAAACTCCAGTAGCATTTATCAATAGCAGCAACCCGCAACCTTCAGGTGCAAGATGGAATTTTGGCGATGGCACTTTTTCTGATTCAATCAATCCTGTAAAGTCTTTTGACAAACCGGGAAATTATTCCATTACGATGGTAGGTAACAACGGCGCCTGCAAAGATTCTGTTACAAAAAGTATTGAAGTTATTTCGAAGCCGTCGATTTCTTTTTCAGCAGCAGCAACGGTTTCCTGCGAAATTCCATTCAATGTAAATTTTACTAATTCCACAACAGTTGATGGAAATGTTTCTGCAAGTACTTATACCTGGGATTTCGGTGATGGCTCCACTTCTAATCAACAAAACCCTTCACATGTTTATACAAAAGAAGGAAACTATACCGTAAAATTATTTGCAACCAATGCTTCCGGCTGCACTGATAGTTTGGTAAAAACTGATCTTATTAAAATACAAATTCCTGTTGTTACAATAGATAATCTACCTGAAAAAGGCTGTGCGCCTTTGTCACACGCGTTTTCAGCTACGATCAATTCTGTAGATCCCATAATAAAATATCAATGGATTTTTGGAGATGGAACTACCTCTACGGAAGTGAAACCAACTCATGTTTATTCAAATCCGGGGAAATATACAGTTGCCTTGGTCTATACAACACAAGGTGGCTGTGTTGACACCACAAAAGTGATTGACGGAATCCAGGCGGGAACAAAACCGCAACCACAATTTATTGCTGATCCGGTGAATACCTGTGCTTTCCAGGAAATTCATTTTACTGATCAATCAACAGGAGAGCCAAATGAATGGGTTTGGTTTTTCGGGGATGGCAGTAGTTCGTCACTTCAGAATCCTGCACATCAATACAGTGATACAGGATTATTTAATGTCACTTTAATTGCTTTGAATAATGGTTGTGCAGATACAATTACTTATCCTAAAAAAGTTCATATTCATCCACCGGTTGCGCTTTTTTCTTATGAAAAGACGTGTACTTTACCACGCAAAATTATTTTTACAGATCGTTCCATCGGTGCAGATTATTGGAACTGGAGTTTTGGAGATGGAACCACTTCAAAAGAAAAAAGTCCTTCGCATGATTATGTAAATCCTGGAATTTATCCCGTTTCATTAACCGTTACCAATCAGATAACGGGATGTTCAGAAACAAAAACTGACACGATAGAAGTGATCAGGGAAGTTGCGGGTTTCAATGTAAGTGATACAGATGTTTGTAAAAAAACACCGGTGATTTTCCAGGCAACAAATAATGACCCCACAAATGTGAGTTCATACACCTGGAAGTTTGGAGATGGAGTTTCCACTTCTGATTCAACGAGTGCAATTCAGCATCAATATATTTCTGCCGCTTCTTATAACGTCACTTTGATCTTGAAAGATGTAAATGGCTGTTACGATTCAATTACAAAATCAATGTCTGTTCGTGTGAATGGTCCAACAGCCGCTTTTGCAGCAACTGTACAGGAGGTTTGTTTGAACAGTTCCGTATCTTTTTCAGAGAGTTCTTTCACAGATGGAACACACGATTTGAAAAAATGGGAATGGAACTTTGGTGATGGAAAAACGCAAACAGACAGCGTTGGTCCAGTTACACACGTTTATGCAACTCCCGGAAATTATGCGGTTTCGTTGATTGTTACTGACGCAAAAGGTTGTACAGATACGTTGAGAAAAGCAAGAGCCGTTCTTGTTTCAAAACCAATTGCTGCATTTACTGCTGATACTCTTTCCTGCAACAGCAAGCCAATCGCTTTCAGCAATGTTTCATCTGGTCCTGGCTTGAATTATAACTGGACCTTTGGTGATGGAACTACTTCAAAAGAAAAAAATCCGGTTCATTTGTATAGCAAAGAGGGAATTTATTCTGTAAATCTTTCTATCACTGATGAGTTTGGTTGCGCATCTGAAATCGCTAAAACAAATTATGTTCAGATAGCCAATCCAAAAGCAGATTTTAAGGTGAGTGATTCAACCGGAACCTGTCCACCATTGATTGTCAGCTTTTATAACGAGTCTGTTAATTACTCAAAATGGTCCTGGGATTTTGGCGATGGAACTACTTCTTTGGAAAAAAATCCTTCACATTTTTACGCAACTGCCGGTGTGTTTTATGCAGTGTTAACTGTTACCGGCCCAAGTGGATGCACTTCCCAGAAAAAGCAGAAAATAAAAGTGGATGGGCCTTCCGGATCGTTTACTTATACCAACATTATTGGTTGTACTCCTTTGCACACTTCTTTCAAAGCACATACAAAAAACAACAGTTCTTTTATTTGGGATTACAATGATGGAACTACCATTTCTTCGAAAGATTCAAATGTGATTCATGAATATACCACGCCCGGAAAATATTTGCCAAAGATGATCCTGCAGGATGCACATGGCTGCCAGGTTCCGATAAAAGGAACTGATTCCATCAGTGTTTTCGGTGTCGTTGCGGCGTTCAAACATGATGGTGCTTTGGTCTGCGATTCAAACCGGGTAGCATTTATGAATGCAAGTGTGAGCAATGATGTGATTGTAAAATATATTTGGAATTTTGGCGATGGAACTACTTCTTCTGAAACGAATCCTTCCCATTCTTACAAACTGGCCGGTTCTTATCAAACTTCTTTGCAGGCTATTACCAAAAGAGGTTGTACTGATACGTTATTTAATTCTCAACCGGTAAAGGTAAATCGTAGTCCGCAGATATCCATTTCAGGAAGGGCAGAAGAATGTATTTCATCAGCTATCAATTTTGCCGGCATCCTTTCAAACCCTGATACGTCTGTTGTTTCATGGAAATGGGATTTTGCTAATGGGATTGTATCAACTCAACAAAAACCTCCTGCACAAAATTATCCTTCAGCAGGAAAATATTCTGTGAAGGTAATTGGATATAGCAGCAATGGTTGTAATGATACAGCAAGGAAGACAATCGAAATATTTCCTTTGCCTAACATTTCGGTTTCTGCAGACACGGTTGTTTGTCTTGGTTCTTCACAAATATTGAAAGCTTCAGGCGCCCAAACTTATTCATGGAGTTCTTCAAAATATCTTTCATGTGTAACATGTGCTAATCCCGTTTCCCTGCCTGATTCATCGATTACTTATCATGTAAAAGGAACCAGTGATAAAGGTTGTGTTTCTTTCGATTCAATCTCTCTTGTCGTCACATTTCCTTCAAGACTTACGTTCAAAAAAGCAGACACATTATGTATTGGAAGATCAGTAAAATTATATGCTTCAGGAACAGAAAAATATTCCTGGTATCCGGCAGCAGGATTGAACAGCACAACTATTTCTTCGCCGGTTGCTTCACCAACTGTTTCAACAATTTACCAGGTGATCGGATCCGATTCCAAAGGATGTTTTAAAGACACTGCTTATATTCCGGTGAAAGTTTATCCTTATCCAACTGTAGATGCAGGGGAAGATAAAACAATCAATGTAAGTGAACAAGTTCGGATTGTACCGCAACTTTCTGCTGATGTAACAAGCGTAACATGGACACCATCCACCGCAATTGTTTCGAGAAATAATCCGTCAATAACGGTGAAGCCAACTCAAACAATTGAGTACACGATAGAGGCTAAGAATGAAGGTGGATGCAGTACAGAGGATAAAGTATCGGTTTTTGTTTTGTGTAATAATGCCAATGTTTTTGTACCAAATACTTTCTCTCCAAATGGTGACGGAGCCAATGATGTTTTTTATCCGAGAGGAAGTGGCGTGTTTAAAATTTTGAATTTAAAAGTCTTTAATCGCTGGGGCCAGATCGTTTATGACAAGTCAAATATAAATGCTAATGATGCATCAGCAGGGTGGGATGGAACCTATAAAGGAAATGTACTTTCGCCCGACGTTTTTGTCTATGTGCTGCAGGTTGTTTGCGACAATAATTCTATTCTCACTTTTAAAGGAAATATTGCCCTGATCAAATAATATTTGTAAGCAATAAACGTTAGATAATTAGAAAAATCCACCATGAAAGCCGTTTTCATTCAGTCTGTTTTTATTGTTGCCTGCACTTTTTTATTTCAACAAAAAAGTAGTGCCCAGGATATACATTTTTCCCAGTTTGAAGAAACGCCACTTCTTCGAAATCCAGCTTTGGCAGGCATTTTCAGCGGCGATGTTCGCGTGCAGGCAGTTTTTAGAAATCAGTGGAGTTCAGTAACCGTTCCTTTTCAAACTTCTTCTTTAAACGCGGAATATAAATTGCCTGTTGGCAATGGTGATGACTTTCTTACAATTGGTGGTGCGGTTCTCTATGATAAAGCCGGAACAATTGCGCTGACATCCACAAGTGTCTTACCTGTTTTAAATTATCATAAAGCTTTGAGTGGCAAAAGAAATATGTATTTGTCCGGTGGTTTTGCTGCCGGCCTTGTACAGAGAAAATTTGACCCTTCAAAAATGACAACTAACAGTCAGTATAATGGAATGAATAATGATGCGGGTTATGCAACAGGGGAATCATTTTCAAGTAATAATTTTCTTTATTTTGACGGAAGCGCAGGACTCAGTTTCAATTCTCAAATCGGTCAAAATCCTGAGAATAATTTTTACCTCGGTATCGCTTATGATCATTTCAATCAATCGGCAAAAGTTTCATTCTATAATAATTCGGAAGTGAAAATCGATCCGAAATGGGTTTATTCTGCCGGTTTAAAAACAGCGGTGAATGATTATGCTTTCATGACTTTTTATGCAGATTATTCCAAACAGGGAACTTACGCTGAGATCATTGGGGGCATGTTGTATAGTTACAAACTTGATGAATATCCTGATGATCCACACTATATTCTTTCGGGCGGAATGTTTCTAAGATGGAATGACGCTTTTATTCCGATGCTAAAACTGGATATTTTGCCCATGACTTTTGCGCTGAGTTATGATGTAAATATTTCTGCATTAAAAGCTTCAAGCCAATCACGTGGCGGCTTTGAATTTTCACTTTCGTATCAAAAATTTCTTAACAGAGATAACTCTTCGAGTGAATCGGTGAGATGTCCCAGATTTTAATATTGATTTTCCAATTTTTTTATTCATTCAATAATTGCATCACGGTGATTTCATTTATTTTTACTGCTACCTTTATCATTCTTTTTTAATCAGGAAATAAGAATTCAAAAACCAGTAGATGAAAATAAAAGAAATCATTCAATCGCTTGAAAGGCTTGCTCCTCTTAGTTTACAGGAAAGCTATGACAATGCGGGTTTGATCATTGGAAAAGCCGAAACTGAATGCACGGGAATTCTTACTTCCCTTGATGTTACTGAATCTGTTGTGAAAGAAGCAGTGAATAAAAAATGTAATTTAATCGTTGCTCATCATCCCATTATTTTTAAGGGAATTAAAAAACTCAATGGCAAAAATTATATAGAACGGACCGTAATTTCCGCGATCAAAAATGATGTTGCCATTTATGCCATTCATACTAATCTTGATAATATTATTGAAGGTGTAAATAAAATGATCGCTGGTAAATTGAACCTTCAAAATTGTCAAACGCTTTTACCAAAAAGAAGAACACTGGAAAAATTAGTGACTTTTGCTCCGGTAAAAAATGCAGCGGAAATTCGTAATGCGTTATTTAACGCCGGGGCCGGAGCGATTGGCAAATACGATAAATGTAGTTTTAATGTAGAAGGCTCCGGAACTTTCCGTGCCGGCGAAGGCAGCGATCCTTTTGTTGGTAAAATTGGCGAGCAACATTTTGAAAATGAAACGCGGATTGAAGTGGTCTTTCCTTCATTTCTTCAGAATAAAATCATCACTTCTTTGAAAGAAGCTCATCCTTATGAGGAGGCCGCTTATTATATCCAGGAATTAGAAAATGTGCAGAAAAATATTGGCAGCGGGCTCGTTGGAGAATTGAAATCAGAAATTTCTGAAAATGAATTGCTAAACATTTTAAAAAAATCTTTTAAACTTTCCGTAATAAAACATACTGCCTTTTTAGGCAAGCCCGTATCAAAAATTGCGCTTTGTGGCGGTGCGGGGGATTTTTTATTATTTAACGCAATTGCAGCAGGAGCCAACGTTTACATTACTTCTGATATTAAATATCATGAATTTTTTGATGCTGATAACCGCATCTTATTATGTGATATTGGCCATTATGAAAGTGAGCAGTTTACAATAGAACTATTAACTGAATTTTTGCAGGAAAAATTCCATAACTTTGCCGTCCTTAAAACGGAAATGAATACGAATCCTGTGAGCTATTTTTCCTGAACAGGCGTTGAAGATCCGGTAAAATTTAAATCATCAAATAAAATATGGCACAGGTTAAAGAATACTCTGTAGAAGAAAAATTGGCTTCCCTTATTAAACTTCAAAAGGTTGACAGCAAATTGGATGGCATTCAGATTCTGAAAGGCGAATTACCAATTGAGGTAAGCGACCTTGAAGATGAAATTGCAGGCTTAAATGCCCGGCAGAACCGCATTGAAGAAGAAATGAATGGCATTCAACAATTTATTGAAGAAAAAAGAACCGCCATTAAAGATGCACAGGAACTCATAAAAAAATATGAGAAACAAAGTGATAATGTAAAAAATAATCGTGAGTTTGAAGCCATCAGCAAGGAAATGGAAATGCAAACCCTTGAAGTGAAATTGGCCGAGAAACATATTAAAGATGCTACAGAAGATCTTGCTGAAAAAGGCAAGCAGCTTGAATTGGCAAAGAAAGCAATTTCAGTAAAAGAAGGAAATTTAAAAGGGAAGAAAGGAGAATTGGAAAAAATTATTGAGGAAACAGATAAAGAAGAAAAGCATTACAAAAAACTGGAAGAGGCAGCAAGAAGCAGTGTGGATGAAAGATTGCTGACAAGCTATGACAGGATTCGTAACAATTATCGCAACGGGCTTGCAGTGGTTCCGGTAGAAAGAGATTCTTGCGGAGGATGTTACAATGCAATTCCGCCACAAAAACAAAGTGAAGTAAAACAAAGAAAGAAGATCATCGTTTGTGAAAACTGTGGCCGTATTCTGGTAGATGATGATTTGGAAAGTTCTGTGGAAGTAAAATAGATTTATCTTTAAAATAGTTTTAAAGGGCGCTTAAAGAAGCGCCTTTTTTTGGTGTGTCAGGCATGTATACGTGCTATAGGGTGGAAGTCCCGGACACGCTTTGCAGTAGGAAGTGTTAGCCAGGAGATGTCCGCCGCGGGGTGGAATCCGAAGGAAGGCGTGGCAAAAGCCTGCACTTACGAATATATCAGGCGGTCATTGAGGGCAATGCTGCCAAACAAGCAAAAGCCCGATACTGCACAGAACAATGAAACGTAAATATAGAGGCGACATGGGCTGAAAGCACCTAAACTTACCCTGAGAGATCTGATGATACTCGTACGAGCGAGCCAAAGGCAAGTAATGGCTACCTTCCTACCCGATAATGAAGGGATAGTTTTTTTTCATGTACTGAAATATTAATTGTGATAAAAAAGCAAAATCCAAAAACAATAAATATTGTAATTTGCCCCTTTTATGTTGCAACAATTACATATACATAATTACGCGATTATCGATTCACTGGAAGTGAATTTTTCCAATCATCTTAATATTATTACCGGGGAAACCGGTGCCGGGAAAAGTATTTTGATGGGCGCCTTAAATTTAATTTTGGGCGAAAGAGCCGACACTTCTGTATTGCTGGATAAAGAAAAAAAATGTTTTATTGAAGGAATTTTTAAAACAAATTATTCAGCCGTAAAAGAATTTTTGCAAAATAATGATCTGGATTGTGAAGCTGAAATGCTGATTAGACGAGAGATCTCACCAAATGGGAAGTCACGTGCTTTTATTAATGACACACCAGTTACCCTTTCACAACTGCGGCAATTGTCTTCCTTGATCGTTGATCTTCATCAGCAATTTGATACATTGGAATTGAACAGTAATGATTTTCAGCGTGAAGTAATTGATGCGCTTGCCGGAAACACAAAACTGATCAGTGAATATCAAATGATCTTTAAAAACTATAGAATTACTTTACAGGAACTGGAGAAATTAAAATCGGAACAGGCAGCGGCAAATAAAGAGTTGGACTATCATCAGTTTTTATTTGATGAATTGAAAGAAGCCGATTTCCGGGAAAATGAGATTGAAAATATTGATGCTGAAATCAGATTGATGAGCAATGCAGAAAATATAAAATTGATTCTTACGGATATTTATTTTCAAATGGAAGAAAGTGAAGAGCCAATTGTTCAGCAAATAAAATCAATCCATCAAAAATTAAATTCACTTCAAAATCTTTATCCCGAAATTGAAATTTTGAGGGAAAGATTGCATTCTCTTCAAATTGAAATAAAAGATATTGCCGGAGAAGTTGATGCAATGAATAATAAAGTGAATTATGATGAAGAGCGCATTAATCAACTGAATGACAGAATGGCTATAGGTTACAGCCTGTTGAAGAAACATAATCTTCAAACAACTTCTGAATTATTGGAATTGAAAGATCACCTGGAAGATGAATTAAAAAAAGTAACTGATCTTTCAGAAGCCATTGCTAAAAAAGAAAAAAAATCTGCTGATTATTTTAATGATGCGTTTAAGCTTGCAAAGACTATTTCAGAAAAAAGGCAGAACGAAACAAAGCCTTTTGAAGAAAAGGTAAATAAACTTTTGGAACAGGTGGGAATGCCAAATGCAAAAATAAAAGTGGAAATAAAAGAAGTTGAAACACTGAATTCATTTGGAAATACTACCATCGAATTTTTGTTCAATGCGAATTTATCTTCTGTAAACAGGCAATATGAACCATTGCGTAAAGTAGCCAGTGGCGGAGAATTGAGCCGTTTGATGCTCAGCATAAAATCTTTGGTTGCAAAGAGTGTTCAACTTCCAACTTTGATTTTTGATGAAATAGATTCCGGCATCAGTGGTGAGGCGGCAAGGCAGGTGGGAATAATTATTAAGGAGCTTTCAAAAGAACATCAAATTATTTCAATTACACATCAACCGCAAATTGCAGCAAAAGCAAACACACATTTTTTTGTGTATAAAGAAATCAAAGCAGACAAAATTATAACAGCGATAAAAATCCTGAATGAAGATGAAAGGATTACTGCAATTGCAACAATGCTAAGTGGTAAAAAGCCTACTGCTGCCGCCTTTGAGAATGCACGGGAGATGATTGGTAATTAGTTGATGTAACAACGAACGATAAAACAATTTGAAAATCTTACTTTGAAAAAAAAATAAAAATCTATGTCATACAATTTATTGAAAGGAAAAAAGGGAATTATTTTTGGAGCACTTGATGAAAAATCAATTGCATGGAAAACAGCATTGCAGTGTCATGAAGAAGGCGCTGAAATTATTTTGACCAATGCGCCAATCGCAATGCGGATGGGGGAAATAAATAAACTTGCTGAAAAAATTAATGCACCCATTATTCCTTGTGATGTCACTAGTAACGAGGATATGCTGAATTTGATGACAAAATCGAAAGAACATTTTGGTGGCAGTTTCGATTTTATTTTACATTCTGTTGGCATGAGTATGAACATGAGAAAAGGGAAAGCTTATACAGAAATTGATTATGGGTTTAATCAAAAAACCCTGGATATTTCTGCAACAAGTTTGCATAGATTGTTGGCCTTTGCTTATAAGTTAGATGCGTTGAAAGAATGGGGAAGTGTTGTGGCACTTACTTATATCGCAGCTCAGCGTGTGTTTCCTGATTATAGTGAAATGGCTGACGCGAAAGCTTTGCTGGAAAGTATCGCCAGAAGTTTTGGTTATCATTATGCCCTAAAAAATAAAGTAAGGGTAAACACAGTTTCTCAATCACCAACAAGAACGACAGCCGGGAGTGGCGTAAAAGGATTTGAAGGATTTATTTCTTATGCTGAAAAAATGAGTCCCTTAGGAAATGCAACCGGTGAGGATTGCGCCAATTATATTGTTACACTTTTCAGTGACCTTACCAAATATGTTACCATGCAAAATCTTTTTCATGATGGAGGATTTTCATCAACGGGAGTTACACACCAGGTGATTGAGCAGATGGAGAAATAAGGATTGATTTGCTAAATCTATTCAGTCTGATGAAACTGTTTTGCGCAAAAAAGTGAAAAAATTTTGTAGAAGAAGCTTTTGAAAAAGAATTGGAAATAATAGATCATTTATTTATAGGGACATCTGATAAACGAATTAAATTTAACATTACTTCAAATAAAAAAACCGCCGATTTCCGGGCGGTTTTTTAACAATTTTAAAACTATAATAGCAGGCTGTCTACCTATATGGGTTCATCCTCTAAACCTTGAACCTTCAACAATTAATATTCATCTTCATTAAAGAAGAAATCTTCCTGGCTGGGATAGTCTGGCCAGATGTCTTCGAGACTTTCATAAATATCACCACCACCTTCGTCTTCAAGCTCCTGCAAATTTTCAACAACTTCTATTGGAGCGCCACTGCGAATAGCGTAATCAATCAATTCATCTTTTGTAGCCGGCCACGGTGCTTCTTCAAGGTGTGAGGCAAGTTCTAATGTCCAAAACATAATTATTTTTCGTTTATTTCTGTGATAAAATTAAAAAACGGAGTTTCTAATTTTCCGCAAATGTAAAAGTTATATTTAAAAAACCAAATAATGTTTTTTAAGAGGTTTATTTCCTCTTAAAGACGCATTTTTAAGTATTATATTGCGCCAGTTTTGTAATTTTTTTTTAATTTTTCAATTTTAATTTTACCCTTACATTTAACCATGTTAAAAGCAACAGGAATTTATAAAAATTATGGCGCTTTGCCGGTTTTAAAGGGCGTTGATATTGAGATTTCAAAGGGGGAAATTGTTTGCATTGCCGGTTCATCTGGTGCGGGGAAAAGTACTTTGCTACACATTCTGGGAACTTTAGATACTGCAGATAAAGGAAAAATTGTTATTGAAAATAAAAATATAGGCGAATTAAAAGGAAAAAAACTGGCCACCTTCCGAAATCAGCATATTGGTTTTGTGTTTCAATTTCATCATCTGCTTCCTGAATTTTCTGCCCTGGAAAATATTTGTATCCCCGGCTGGATCGCTGGTAAAAAAAATAGGGACATTGAAAAAAGAGCGCTGGAATTATTGGAATTATTAAATCTTAAGGATCGTGGTGAACATAAGCCAGGTGAGCTTTCCGGTGGGGAGCAACAACGTGTTGCCGTTGCAAGGGCATTGATCAATAATCCTTCGATTGTGATGGCCGATGAACCAACAGGAAACCTCGATTCTGCACATGCCAAAGAATTGCACAATTTATTTATTGATCTTCGAAGTCGTTTCCGGCAAACATTTTTGATCGTTACTCACAATGAAGAACTGGCGCAATTAAGTGATCGTTTGCTTCACATGAAAGATGGGAAAATTATCAGTTGATTCATTAATTATTTGAAATGAAAAAAGCGCTTATTACTGTTTTTTTGTTGATCTGCTCCAACACTTTTATGACACTTGCCTGGTATGGGCATTTGAAACTGAAAGAAATGAATAAACTTGTTGGTCTAAGTCTTTTTGCAATAATTTTAATGAGTTGGGGAGTCGCCTTTTTTGAATACATGTTCCAGGTGCCCGCTAACAGAATTGGATTCAGTGAAAATGGCGGCCCATTTTCCTTGTGGCAACTTAAAATTATCCAGGAAGTAATCACATTATCCGTTTTCACCGTTTTCATGCTTTTTTTCTTTAAAGATCAACCGCTCCGATGGAATCATTTACTTGGTTTCGCTTTATTAATACTTGCCGTTTTCTTCCTTTTTAAAAAATAGATTCATAAAAAGTGGATTTTATTAAGGTGAATATTTGCGTTTGTGCATTACTGTTATATGTTGCTTTTCTGCTCTAGTATTTAATTGTTTTGTCTTTTCCTTTTTTACATTTTACTTTGTGCATTAATCAAAATTAAGATGATAAAAGATAAAATTTTAGTGATTGGAGCGTGCGGACAAATAGGAGTGGAGCTTACCCTTGAACTTCGTAAAATTTATGGTGGTGCAAATGTGGTCGCTTCTGATTTACGTGCGGAAAATGATCTGTTAAAAGGAACCGGGCCGTATGTAAGTCTTGATGTAATGAATAAAGAAATGCTTCATGTGCAGGTTATCAGGCAGAATATTACACAGATATATTTACTTGCCGCAATTCTTTCCGCCACTGGTGAAAAAAATCCTCATCTTGCATGGAGTCTGAACATGCAAAGCCTGCTGAACGTTTTGGAAATTGCCAAAGATGAAAACGTTCATAAAATTTATTGGCCAAGCAGCATCGCGGTTTTTGGGCCAACATCACCAAAAATAAATTGTCCTCAGCAAACGATCATTGAACCAACAACGGTTTATGGAATCAGTAAATATGCCGGTGAATTTTGGTGCAATTATTTTAATCACCGCTATAAAATAGATGTGAGAAGTTTGCGCTATCCGGGATTGATCAGTTATAAAAGTGAACCTGGTGGCGGCACGACAGATTATGCGGTGGAAATTTTTCTTGATGCGATGGAAGAAAATCATTACGATTGTTTTTTAAAGGGAGACACTTATCTGCCGATGATGTATATGCCGGATGCAATTCGTGCAACTATTGAATTGATGGAATCAGATGCCGATAAAATTTCTATTCGCACCTCCTATAATATTTCCGGAATGAGTTTTTCCCCAAAAGAAATAGCTGCTGAAATTAAAAAGCATCTTCCTGATTTTACCGTTGAATATCAACCTGATTATCGCCAGCAAATTGCAGAAAGCTGGCCTAGAAGTATTGATGACAGTGTTGCCAGAAATGATTGGAAATGGAGTCCAAAATATGATCTCGCCTCAATGACTACCGATATGATTGAAAATTTGAAAAAAGGAACTTTGGGAAAATAAAATACTGCTTTCAAGGGATAGTTACAATTCAAAAGATTACTGATATTTGTGTTTTAATTTTAATACAAAATTTAATCAAATCAATTCAAAACAAAAACCCAGAAAAAATGAAAAAAGTAATTTTGGTTTTTTCCATTGTTGCATTTTCAACAATAGGAGTAAAAGCGCAGGATGCAAAATCGACAAGTTTGAGCATTGCTGCTAACATTGGTATTCCGACAACTACCGGACTTTCTATAGCTTATGGAGCAGATGTGCAGGCGGATTTTGCTGTAGCGCCGACTACAAAAATCACGGGCAGTGTTGGGTATGAAGGTTACAAAATAAAAGATGTTCCATCTGGTTTTAAAAGCACTTTTGGCATCATTCCTATTCTTGCCGGTGTCAAATTCTTTTTTGGTGAGACCGGAAAAATGTATGGGCATGCACAGCTCGGTTATGCAGTTTCCACTGAAAAAGGCGGAGACGGTGCTTTTGCTTATGCACCAAGCATTGGTTATTATGTAAGTCCTAATTTGGATCTTGGTATTAAATATCTTGCATCAAGCAAAAACAGCGCTACTAATGGTTCTGTAAATCTTCGTGTTGCTTACAATTTCTAATTCTATTAAATGATTTATTTTAAAAGAGGTTGTTCCCAAATGGAACAGCTTCTTTTTATTTACGGTAACGGCTTCTTTTTCTCAGAAAGCTAAAACGTCTTTCATCGAAAAAATTCCTTTTTTATCGGCAATAAATTCAGCAGCTAAAACTGCTCCTTCTGCAAAACCTTTACGGTTATGAGCGGTATGAATGATTTCGATATCATCAACGGTTGAAGAATATTTCACAGAATGTGTTCCGGGAACTTCATCAATTCTTTTGCTGATGATTGAAAGTTCATTTTCGTTTTCACTATCACTATTCACCCATTTATTTTTTTTATCCGATACTTCAATAATTTGTTCCGCAAGTGTAATCGCTGTTCCGCTTGGTGCGTCTTTTTTTTGAGTATGGTGAATTTCTTCGAGCTCTATATTATAAGTTGGATGCGGCTTTATAAGTGTCGCTAATTTTTTATTCACTTCAAAAAAAATATTCACGCCGACGCTGAAATTACTTGCATACAAAAAGCTTCCGTTGATTTCTTTGCATTTTTCTTCAACTGTTTTTAATTGATCCAGCCAGCCTGTTGTGCCACATACAACCGCAACATTTTCATTTAAACAAAATAAAATATTTTCTGCTGCGCTTTGCGGATTAGTAAATTCAATCGCTACGTCAGCCTTGCGGATATTTTCTTTTGTCAGATCTCCAAGGTTTTCATCTGTGATGCGCAACACAATTTCATGACCTTTTTTCAACGCAATTTCTTCAATTGCATGGCCCATTTTTCCATAACCTAGCAAAGCGATTTTCATGATAAGAATTAAGAATTAAGAATTAAAAATAAAATTAAGGAAGTGGTAAGACAGGTTTTGTATTTTTTTCTTTGAAAAAGAAAACAAGAGAAACACCGGCATTATTGCTCATGTAATTAAACCCGGGACGAACTTTCATACTAATATCCGGGCTTACATCGAATGCCTTCAAATGTGCGTCAACGGTGGCATCTACCACGTTTAATCCCCAGAATGCAAGAAAAACCAAAACGGAATAATCTATATTTTGACGATAAGCATTCCGGTACATCCGGATTGATTCAGTTGATAAATGAATAAATTGAGGATCAATCAACGCATCATTTAACCGGTTCGTATCCGACCGTAGGACGACCGCTTCTCTCAAAAGCCGGTAAGTTTTTAAGTTGTAAAAAAATACTCCTGCCGTAACACCCAAAGCACCATAAATAATAGGAATTTTCCAATATTTTTTATTGTACCACTGGCCCCAACCAGGAATGATTGCAGAACGAAGTGCCGCAACTTTTGGATTAAATTTTAAACTGGTGTCTAAAGCCAACACGCTTTTTTCCGGTGCGATGGGAATATTATTTTTGGTAACAACAGTATCAGCATTGATCTCCACAGAATCTTTGTTTGACCTCAGGGTATCATTTTTTAAATGCAAGGTGTCATTTTGCTGCGCAAAAATTTCTGTTCCCGGTAATAAAAAGAGAAAAAATAAGATAGTAAATATGATTGAACGTAGTTCCATAATTTAATCTACCGAAACCTGCATCTTGTCTAACAGTGAACTTAATTCTTCGATAGAAAAATAATCAAAAGTGATGCTGCCGGTTCCTTTTTTACTGTGTGTCATTTTCACTTTAGTGCTGAAATGAGATGCTAAATTATCTTCAATTTTCTTCAAAGAAGGTGGTAGCGTGGTTTTTACAGAATTATTAACAGCAGATTTTGGAGCATATAATCTTCTTACCAATTCTTCTGTTTGTCTTACAGAAAGTTCTTTGCTTTTGATTTCATTAAAAATATAAAGTTGTTTATCGACAACATCCACATTGATCAAAGCACGGGCATGCCCCATACTGACGTTTCCGTTTCTCACTGCAGCCTGAATATCAGGAGGCAGTTTCAGAAGGCGAATATAATTGGTAATCGTACTTCTTTCTTTGCCCATTCTTTCTGCAAGCTGATCCTGCGTGTAATCCAATTCTTCCATTAATTGTTTATAGCTCAGTGCAATTTCAATTGCATTCAAATCTTCTCTCTGCAAATTTTCCAGCAAGGCAAGTTCAAGAATTTTTGAATCTTTTACATCCCTGATATAAACCGGAACGTCTGAAAGACCGGCTATCTTAGCTGCTCGGAATCTTCTTTCACCCGCGATAATCCTGTACTTTCCATTACCAATTTTTGTAACAGTTATCGGCTGAATAATATCATGGATCTTTACAGAAGCAGCTAATTCACTCAATGCATTTTCATCAAAATCATGCCGAGGCTGACCTGGATTTGCTTCTATCTGGCTTAATGGAATTCTTACGTTTGCCGCATTTGTTTTTTCATAAGAATCTTTGATCAAACTTTTTTCTGTTACCGAAAGATCTGTGTCAATATTTTGCAATAACGATCTGATCCCCTTTCCTAATGCATCTTTTCTATTTGGCGTACTTGTTTTCATTTATACCTTGGATAATATTTTTTAAATTTATTTATGGATGCTCCAACACTTTATCATTTTGATTCATCCTTGTCATATTATTTTTCTGAAGAACTTCTTTTGCCAGATTTAAATAATTGATTGCCCCTTTGCTGTCAGCGTCATAAAGGATGGCGGGTTTTCCAAAGCTCGGAGCTTCACTTAATCTTGTATTTCGATGGATAACACTGTTGAAAACCAGCTCTTCAAAATGATGGCGAACCTCATTTACAACCTGATTGCACAAACGCAATCTGCCATCATACATCGTCATCAAGAGACCTTCAATTTGTAATTCAGGATTCAGCCTGTTTTGAACAATTTTAATGGTATTTAATAATTTTCC
>Ga0157370_10001191_pt1 | contig 32401 bp, 32 predicted proteins | sample C35metaG_FD_113463 | JGI IMG/M metagenome (GOLD analysis project Ga0157370, IMG submission 113463) | Corn rhizosphere microbial communities from Kellogg Biological Station, Michigan, USA - C3-5 metaG | ecosystem: Host-associated > Plants > Roots > Rhizosphere > Soil | place: USA: Michigan...
CGGCCCACGCCAGCCGTCGCAGCAACGGGTGCACAGCCGATGCGGCCACCGCGGTCGCAGCGGTCGCAGCGGTCACGGCGGTCACGGCGGTCACGGCGGGGGTGCGCGCACGCCACCACAAGACGGTCGCCGCGCCTACCAGCAGCATCGACAGGACGAAATGCGCGGCCACCGCCCACGGATTGAGGTCGGTGAGCACGGTGATTCCGCCCATCACGGCCTGCGCGGGCACGCCGAGGAAGACCAGCCACGCCCAAACTCGAAGCTCACGGCGCCGGGGTCGCTCGCGCAAGACCCCGACGAGCGCAGCGATCGCCGCGGCCAGCACGACGTAGGTGAAGAGCCGATTGCCGAACTCGACGTACTTGTGCCACGACAGCTGCCGGGTCGGCACAACCGAGGATCCGGCGCAGTTCGGCCACGACGGGCAACCCAGCCCGGAGTCGGTCAGCCGCACGAGCCCGCCGCTTGCCACGATCGCGATGTTCGCGATCAGCGCCGCGAGAGCCAGCTTCTGCACGGTCGGCGGCGACGGCCGCCAACGGTCACCGGACGCCCGGACGCTCACGGGAGCGTGCGTAGTGGCCGTCTGTGACTCGGGTGGCGCTGACATCGCAAGCCGATCGTACGTTGGACGGCGTGGGCGCGTGGACTCGCCAGGGCTCCTTGATCATTGGGCAAATTTGCGTCGAGATCATCGGCGTGTCGGCGCCATCCCTGCCCAGCGGTGAACAGCGCCTGGCACTCGAGGCAACCCCGGCTGCATAGGCGGGCGGGAAATAGGTAACATTGTCGTTGTGAAAACCGGCTCGGCTCCCGCCACCCCGGCAGCCTTCGACGAGTGCACGCGTGACGACGCGCGCACCCGCGATCGGGTCGCCCGGGCGCTCTATGAGCACGGGCCCCAGAGCGCGGTCGCGCTGAGCGCGCGGTTCGGGCTCACCCCCGCCGCCGTCCGCCGTCATCTCGATGCGCTGATCGCAGCCGGGCACGTTTGCGAGACGCCCGAGCGCAAGGTTCGTGGCAAGTCGCGCGGGCGCGGGCGGCCGGCCAAGTTGTTCGCTTTGACGGACGACGGACGTGAGGCTTTCCCGCACGCGTACGACGATCTTGCCGTCGCAGCGCTCGGCTACCTGCGCGATACCGGTGGTGACACGGCTCTCGCCGAGTTCGCGCATCGCCGGCTCGCCCCGGTCGAAGCTCGGTATCGCGCCATGCTCGCCGATGTCGCGCCCGAGAACCGCCCTGCCGCGCTGGCCGCCGCGCTCAGTGCCGACGGCTACGCCGCTTCCGCCGAGCAGGCCGGTGCTGGCGTGCAGGTGTGCCAGCACCATTGCCCGGTCGCCCACGTTGCCGCCGACTTTCCGCAGCTGTGCGAGGCCGAGACAGAAGCGTTCGGCCGGCTGCTCGGCACGCACGTGCAGCGGCTGGCGACCATCGCCCATGGCGACGGTGTCTGCACCACGCACATTCCGTTACATCCACAAGCTCCTGCAGCACCCGCTCAAACCACTATGGAGGCCACGTCGTGACCACTCTCGAGCGCCCCGAACTCGACCAGCTGGGTCGCTACCGGTTCGGCTGGGCCGACTCCGATGCAGCCGGCGCTGCGGCGAAACGTGGGCTGAACGAGGACGTCGTCCGCGACATCTCGGCGAAGAAGGACGAGCCGGCGTGGATGCTCGAGCGGCGGCTCAAGGCGCTGCGCATCTTCGACAAGAAGCCGATGCCGCTGTGGGGCGCCGACCTGTCGGACATCGACTTCGACAACATCAAGTACTTCGTGCGGTCGACCGAGAAGCAGGCCACCAGCTGGGACGACCTGCCCGCCGACATCAAGAACACCTACGACCGGCTCGGCATCCCCGAGGCCGAAAAGCAGGCAATGATCGCAGGCGTCGCCGCGCAGTACGAGAGCGAAGTGGTCTACCACAAGATCCGCGAAGACCTCGGGGCCCAGGGCGTCATCTTCGTCGACACCGACAGCGGTCTGCGCGAGTACGAAGACCTGTTCAAGGAGTACTTCGGCTCGGTCATCCCAGCCGGCGACAACAAGTTCGCCGCGCTCAACACCGCCACCTGGTCGGGCGGCTCGTTCATCTACGTGCCCCCGGGCATTCACGTCGAGATCCCGCTGCAGGCCTACTTCCGCATCAACACCGAAAACATGGGCCAGTTCGAGCGCACGCTCATCATCGTCGACGAAGGCAGCTACGTGCACTACGTCGAGGGCTGTACCGCGCCGGTCTACTCGTCCGACTCGCTGCACAGCGCGGTCGTCGAAATCGTGGTGAAGAAGAACGCGCGCTGCCGCTATACGACCATCCAGAACTGGTCGAACAACGTCTACAACCTGGTCACCAAGCGGGCGGTCGCACATGAGGGCGCGACCATGGAGTGGATCGATGGCAACATCGGCTCCAAGGTCACCATGAAGTACCCGGCCGTGTGGCTGGTCGGCGAGCACGCCAAGGGTGAGACGCTCTCGGTCGCCTTCGCGGGCGAGGGCCAGCACCAGGACGCCGGCTCGAAGATGGTGCACGCCGCACCCAACACGTCGTCCACCATCATTTCGAAGTCGGTGGCGCGCAGCGGGGGCCGCGCGAGCTACCGCGGTCTCGTGCAGATCATGGAGGGCGCACACGGTTCGAAGTCGACCGTGAAATGTGACGCGCTCTTGATAGACCCCATCAGCCGCTCCGACACCTATCCCTACGTCGATGTCCGCGAGGACGACGTGACGATGGGCCACGAAGCGACCGTCTCCAAGGTGAGCGAAGACCAGCTGTTCTACCTGATGAGCCGCGGCCTCACGGAAGACGAGGCGATGGCGATGATCGTGCGCGGCTTCGTCGAGCCGATCGCGCGCGAGCTCCCGATGGAGTACGCGCTCGAGCTGAACCGATTGATCGAGCTGCAGATGGAAGGGGCCGTGGGCTGACCGATGAGTGATCTGACCATCCTCACCGAGCCCGGCGAGCTCGAGCGCGCAGCGGCTGAAGTCGACCTCGATGCTCCGGTGACGCCGCAGCCGCACAGCCACGGTGTCGAAGGTGGCAAGCATCTCGAGCGCATCTTCTCCGCTGACCCTCAGGCGTTTCCCGAGCCCAACAGCCGGCAGGAGATCTGGCGTTTCGCCGCGTTGCCGCGGTTGCGGTCGCTGTTCTCCGGCCCCGATGCCGACGGCGAGGTCGCCTACTCCTGGCCGTCCGACGCCGCGGTCGAGCAGGTGGCGATGAGCGACCCGCGGGTCGGCACCGTGCATACGCCGTTCGACCGCGTCTCGGCCATCGCGCAGCAGAAGGCGACTAGCGCGATCGTCGTGACGGTCGACGGCCCTGCGGGCGAGTCGGTCACTTTGTCTGGCAAGGGTTCCGGCGGCGTGGCATACGGCCACGTGGTCATCGAGGCCAAACCTCATTCGTCCGGAACGGTCGTGCTCGACCACGTCGGTTCCGCGACGTACGCCGACAACGTCGAGATCCGCGTCGGCGACGGCGCATCGCTCACCGTCGTCACGGTCCAAGACTGGGACGACGACGCCGTGCACGTTGCCTCGCACACGGCCCTTGTGGGGCGCGACGCGAAGCTGCGGCACATCAACGTGAGCTTCGGCGGCAACGCGGTTCGGGTGACTCCGCTGGTGAAGTTCTCGGGGCCCGGCGGCGACGCCGAGATGCTCGGGCTGTTCTTCGCCGACGCCGGCCAGCACATCGACAACCGGCTGCTCATCGACCACTCGGTGCCCAACTGCAAGAGCCGGGTGAACTACCGCGGGGCGCTCCAGGGCGACGGTGCCCGAAGCGTCTGGACCGGCGACGTCATCATCCGCGCCGAGGCCGTCAACACCGACACCTACGAGGTCAACCGCAACCTGTTGCTCACCGACGGCGCGCGGGCCGACTCGGTGCCGAACCTCGAAATCCTCACCGGTGAGGTCGTCGGCGCGGGGCACGCGAGCGCGACCGGCCGGTTCGACGACGAACAGGTGTTCTACCTCCAGGCGCGGGGAATTCCGGCCGACCAGGCTCGCCGCCTCATCGTTCGCGGCTTCTTCGCCGACGTCATCGGGCGCATCGCCGTGCCCGAGCTCGTCGACCGGCTGCTCGCCACCGTCGACCGCGAGCTCGAGCAAACGGTCGCATGAGGCACTACGTCATGGCCTGTACCGTTGCCGAGCTGCCCGCGCCGGGCACTGCTCGGCGGTTCGAGGTCGATGGTGTGCCGATCTCGATCGTCGCAGCCGAGGGCGAACTGTTCGCGATCGACGACACCTGCTCGCACGACGAGGTTTCGTTGTCGGACGGCGAGGTCGACGGCCACACCGTCGAGTGCTGGCTGCACGGTTCACGATTCGACGTCCGCACTGGCAAGGCCTTGTGCCTGCCCGCGCGAAAGTCGATCGAAGTTTTCGACATCAAGATCGAGGGCGATGGTGTTTACGTGAGCATCTCGCCGAACGCTGCTGCTACTACCAAACTGGAGTCGAACGCCCGATGAGTGCGCTAGAAATTCGTGACCTGCATGTTGTGGTGAACGCCGCCGCTGGCGAGGAGCCGCGCGAGATCCTCCGGGGCGTCGATCTCACGGTCAAGGCGGGCGAGACCCACGCCATCATGGGCCCGAACGGCTCCGGCAAGTCGACGCTGGCTTACTCGATCGCGGGCCACCCGAAGTACACGATCACCCAGGGTTCCGTGACTCTCGACGGCCAGGACGTGCTCTCGATGAAGGTCGACGAGCGAGCTCGCGCCGGGCTTTTCCTCGCCATGCAGTACCCCGTCGAGGTGCCGGGCGTCTCGGTGTCGAACTTCCTGCGCACCGCGGCCACCGCCGTCCGGGGCGAGGCACCGAAGGTGCGCACCTGGGTGAAGGAAGTCAACACCGCCATGCAGCAACTGCAGATCGACACCGCCTTCGCCGAGCGCAGCCTGAACGAGGGGTTCTCGGGTGGTGAGAAGAAGCGGCACGAGATCCTCCAGCTCGAGCTGCTCAACCCCAAGTTCGCGGTGCTCGACGAAACCGACTCCGGGCTCGACGTCGACGCGCTGCGGATCGTGTCCGAGGGCGTGAACCGCTTCCGCCAGCAGGCCGACCGCGGCGTGCTGCTCATCACCCACTACACGCGCATCCTGCGCTACATCAGCCCCGACTTCGTACACGTCTTCGTCGACGGCCGCATCGTCGAGGAGGGTGGCCCTGAACTCGCCGAACGGCTCGAGGCCGAGGGTTACGAGCGGTTCGCCTCGGTTGCCTCTGCGGGCAAGGCGGCGACTGCATGAGAGGTGGTGCACGGTGAGCTACGACATCGAACTGGTGCGCAAGGATTTCCCGATCCTCGAGCGCCGGGTGCGTGACGGCCGGCCCCTTGTCTACCTCGACAGCGCCAACACCTCGCAAAAGCCACGCCAGGTCCTCGATGTGCTCGCCGAGTTCTACGAGCAGCACAACGCGAACATTCACCGGGCGACGCACGCGCTCGGTGAAGAAGCGACCGAGGCTTACGAAGACGCCCGGCTCAAGGTCGCGTCGTTCATCGGCGCGCCGCATGTCGAAGAGGTCGTCTTCACGAAGAATTCTTCGGAGGCGCTCAACCTGGTCGCGAACGTGCTCGGGTGGGGGCCGCGCGGGTTGAAGCCCGGCGACGAAGTGGTCATCACCGAGATGGAGCACCACTCGAACATCGTGCCGTGGCAGATCCTCTGTGAGCGCACGGGTGCGACGCTGCGCTGGTTCGGCGTCACCGACGACGGCCGCCTCGATCTGTCGAACGCCGACGAGCTCATCAACGAGCGCACCAAGGTTCTTGCGCTCGTGCACGTGTCGAACGTTCTCGGCACCCTGAACCCGGTGGCGGCGTTGGCCGCGCGGGCGCACGAGGTCGGTGCTTTGGTCGTCGTCGACGGATCACAGGCGGTGCCGCAGCTGCCCGTCGACGTCCAGGCTCTTGGCGTTGATTTCTACGCGTTCACCGGGCACAAGATGTGCGGCCCAACTGGCATTGGCGTGCTGTGGGGGAGGCGCGATCTGCTCGACGAGCTGCCGCCGTTCCTCGGCGGCGGCGAGATGATCGAGACCGTCACGATGGAGAAGTCGACCTACGCGAGCCTGCCGCACAAGTACGAAGCCGGCACGCCGCCGATCGCCGAGGCGGTGACCCTCGGTGCTGCCGTCGACTACCTGTCCGAGCTCGGCATGGACGCGATCGCAGCCCACGAGCACGACATCACGGCGTACGCGCTGAAGGCGTTGTCCTCGGTCGATGGCCTGCGCATCATCGGGCCGGCGGAGGCGGTCGATCGTGGGGGAGCGATCTCGTTCACGCTCGGCAAAGTGCACCCGCACGACGTCGCGCAGGTGCTCGACGCCGATGGCGTGGCGGTGCGGGCCGGGCACCACTGCGGGCGCCCGATTCACCAGCGATTTGGCGTGACAGCATCGACCCGGGCGTCGTCGTACCTCTACACGACACCTGCTGAGATCGACGCTCTCGTCGCTGCGCTCGAGAAGGCAGCGAGGTTCTTCGGCTGATGCAGCTCGAATCGATGTATCAGGAGATCATCCTCGATCACTACCGAAACCCGCACCACAAAGGGCTTCGCGAACCGTTCGACGTCGAGGTGCATCACGTCAACCCCACGTGCGGCGACGAAATCACGTTGCGGGTGAAGCTCGACGGCGACAAGGTCGCCGATGTGAGCTACGACAGCGCGGGTTGTTCGATCTCGCAGGCGAGCGCTTCCGTGCTCACCGACCTCGTGATCGGCCACGACATCGATGCCGGTTTCGCCGCGCACGAAGAGTTTCTCGCGTTGATGAAGAGCAAGGGCGCAGCCACACCCGACGAAGACGTTCTCGAAGACGCGGTCGCGTTCGTCGGGGTCTCGAAGTACCCGTCGCGCATCAAGTGCGCGTTGCTGTCGTGGATGGCGTGGAAGGACGCCGTCGCGCAGGCCTTAGGGGCAGCTGGTACGGCGTCGGCGTTCGACGCCCCTATTCCGGAGGGCACGGCAGAATGACCGCCAACCTAGAAGACGTCAAAGAAGCTCTGTACGACGTCGTCGACCCTGAGCTCGGCATCAACGTCGTCGACCTCGGCCTGGTCTACGACCTTGCCCTGGACGACGAGGGCGTGGCTGTCATCGACATGACCCTCACCTCGGCCGCCTGCCCGCTGACCGACGTCATCGAAGACCAGACCCGAAGCGCGCTCGACGGCCTGGTGAAGGACTTCCGCATCAACTGGGTCTGGATGCCGCCCTGGGGCCCGGAGAAAATCACCGACGACGGGCGCGAGCAACTGCGCGCCATCGGCTTCAACGTCTGACCGTTCGGCCCCCGCCCCCCGCCCGCTGACCACGCGGGCTCCCGCGCGGCCCGAGCGAGGCTCCATCCCCCCGAGCTAGGTGTGCGCGCCCCGCTCAGGGGGCCTGAACCCCCTGAGCGTGATCGACAACCGGAAAGGCAGCTGCTGTGATTACCGCGAGCGACGTCGAGATACATGTCGGCTCGCGCGTGCTGCTGGAGAAGGTGACGTTCCGCATCGCGGCCGGCGACCGGGTCGGGCTGGTCGGCCGCAATGGGGCCGGCAAGACCACGCTCACCAAGGTGCTGGCCGGCGAGGCGCTGCCGGCGCATGGCGCGGTCACACGCACCGGCGAAGTCGGTTACCTGCCGCAGGACCCGCGCACGGGCGACCTCGACGTGCTCGCCCGCGACCGCATCCTTTCCGCGCGCGGGCTCGACGTCGTCGTCCGCGATATGCGTGAAGCCGAAGCAAAAATGGCGAGTGCGGACGACGCCGCGCGCGACGCCGCGGTGCGGCGTTACGGGCGGATCGAGGACCATTTCCACGTCCTCGGCGGCTATGCGGCTGAGTCGGAGGCGGCCTCGATCGCCGCAAGCCTGGGGCTGCCCGACCGGGTTATGAGCCAGCCGCTTGGCACGCTTTCGGGTGGCCAACGCCGGCGGGTCGAGCTCGCGCGCATTCTGTTCTCAGGCGCCGAGACGCTACTGCTCGACGAGCCGACCAACCACTTGGACGCCGATTCCATCGTCTGGCTAAGGGAATTCCTGCGCTCGCACAAGGGCGGGCTGGTGCTCATCAGCCACGACGTCGGGCTGCTCGAAGCAACAGTCAACCGGGTGCTGCACCTCGACGCCACGCGCAGCGTGATGGACATCTACAACGTCGGCTGGAAGACCTACCTCGAGCAGCGCGAGGCCGATGAGCGGCGGCGCAAACGCGAACGTGCGAATGCCGAGCGCAAGGCGAGCACGCTTCAGGCGCAGGCCGACCGCATGCGGTACAAGGCCACCAAGGCGACGGCTGCCCAGAACATGGAGAAGCGGGCGCAGAAACTCCTGGCCGGTCTAGAGGAAGTGCGTAAACACGACAGGGTCGCCAAGCTGAGATTTCCCGAGCCCGCGCCGTGCGGCAAGGTGCCGTTGGCGGCGTCCGGGCTCTCGAAGTCCTACGGCTCGCTCGAAGTGTTCACCGACGTCGACCTCGCGATCGACAAGGGCAGTCGGGTCGTCGTGCTCGGCCTCAACGGTGCAGGCAAGACGACGCTGCTGAAAACCCTTGCCGGCGTGGAAAAACCCGACACCGGAGGCGTGCAGCCCGGTCACGGTCTCAAGCTCGGCTACTACGCGCAGGAGCACGAGACCCTCGACCCCGAGGCGACCGTGCTCGAGACGATGCGCGCGTCTGCCCCTGAATTGGCGGACGTCGAGTTGCGCCGCGTGCTCGGAAGCTTCCTGTTCTCCGGGGAGACCGTCGACCAGCAGACGAAGACGCTCTCGGGCGGCGAGAAGACGCGGTTGGCGCTCGCGCGACTCGTGGTGTCGAGCGCGAACGTGCTGCTGCTCGACGAGCCGACGAACAACCTCGACCCCGCGAGCCGCGAAGAGGTGCTCGCGGCCCTTCGTGGCTACAGGGGAGCGATCGTGCTCGTCACCCACGACGAGGGCGCGGTCGACGCGCTGTCGCCGGAGCGGGTGCTGCTGTTGCCCGACGGCGTCGAAGACATCTGGAGCGACGAGCTCGCCGACCTAGTCGCTCTGGCTTAGCGCTTCTTCGGCCGCTGGCTCCGGCGGCACGACCCGGCGCGCGTCGTAACGCAGGAACGCCGGTACCGACGCAACCAGAATCGCGAGACCCACCAGGCAGGCGATTCCCCCTGAAACCAGGGAAACTTGCGGCGACAGCACCGACGCCATCGCGCCTGCGCGGACGTCGCCGAGCCGCGAGCCGCCGGTGACGACGACCGAGTACACGCCTTGCAGCCGGCCTTGCATCGAGTTCGGCGTCGCGACCTGCAGCATGGTCGAGCGGTAGACCGCGCTGACCGTGTCGGCGGCGCCCGCCACTGTCAGCATCAACAGTGCGAACCACAAGGACGAACTCAAGCCGAACAGCGTGATCGTGATGCCCCAGATCGCGATCGAGATGGTGATGCCGACACCCTGCCGATGTATGCGGGCAATCAGGCCGCCGACTGCTGTGACGAGGACGGCGCCAACACCCGGCGCGGCATAGAGAAATCCTGCGGTGTGCGCGCCACCGCCGAAATGACCGCTCGCCAGCGCCGGGAACAGCGCGCGCGGCATGCTGAACAGCATCGCGTTGATGTCAACGAGAAACGTCATGAGGATGACGGGACGCACCGACAGGAACCGCAGCCCTTCGGCGACCGCTGCGATCGACGCGGTTCGCGCCGTTTCGTCGGGGGGCATCCGCGGCAGCCGCACCGCTGCATAGAACGCCGCACTGAAGGTCGCGACGTCGATCGCGTATGCCGTGCCGAAGCCACCCGCGCTCACAGCAACGCCGGCGAACAGTGGCCCGAGGATGATGGCCAGCTGGAAACTGCCGTAAATCAAGGTGTTTGCGGCCGGCAGCCGTCGTCGTCCGACTAGAAAAGGCACGATGGCACCGCGCGTCGGCGTGCCAACGGCGGCGAACCCGGACTGAACGACCACGCAGACATACAGCAGCCAGACCTGGTTCAGGTGTGCAGCGGCTTGTGCGAGCAGCACGACGCTCAGCAGCATCGTCGCAGTTGAGGTCAGGATCAGCAGGTTGCGGCGATCGACCGCGTCGGCGATCGCACCGCCGTACAGCCCGAACACGACCAGCGGCACGAACGACGCCAGACCGATCAGGCCGACGTCGAGCGACGAGTGCGTGATGGCGTAAACCTGCAACGGGACGGCGACCTGAGTGACCTGCGTCCCAATAGCTGAGACGGCCTGGCCGAAGAAGAGCCGCCGGAAGGGTGGCGACTCTCGTAGCGGGGTGATGTCGGACGCCGCGGCCCGGGCGAGTCGCGCGAGCCGGCCCCCCGAACTCATCGAACGACCCATCCGACGGCCGTTCTGGGCATCTCCGCTCCCGCCTGCATCCTGAATCCGAGAGGTTACTAGGGCGCCTCGTGGCCGTTCGCCGACGGTTCAGGAGTAGCGGTCAGGCCATGATCACCTGACCTCACGGGAACGCGTTCGGGGTGTGGGTGGCCGATCGGCCGGGCATGAGTGATCATGGGTTCATAGGACTCCCGACAGTCGAGCAAGAAGGGGAGATACCGTGGCCGACACTCTCAAGAAGGGCAGCCGGGTCACCGGAGGCGAGCGCGACCGGCTTGCCGCCGACCTCCGCAAGAAGTACGACAGCGGCGCGAGCATTCGCACGCTGGCCGATTCCACGGGCCGGTCGTACGGCTTCGTGCATCGCATCCTGACCGAGTCCGGCGCGACCCTTCGCGGGCGTGGCGGCGCGACCAGGGGCAAGGCCAAGCAGCAACCGCAGCAGCAGCCAGCGCCGCAGATGTAGGCGCGGGGCTCCTGCTGAGCCGCGCGATCACGGTGTGCGCCGGGGTCTAGGGTCGCTTCCGCGTGAGGCGCTCCTAGACCGTGGCGCCGCCCGGTGCGGCTGGTCGACGTCCGAAGCGGCGGTCGCTGCGATGCGCCGCCGCTGTCGGCGTCCGCGCTTACGCTGGACGCCGGGAAGGCACGCGGGCGCACCTGCGTTGTGACGTGCAACACGGGACGACGGCGGAAGCGGGACAGCAGAGCATGAGCATGGGTCAAGGCATGGGCAACTGGCATGCGATCCGCTCATTCACCCAAGACCGCTCGGTCGCCAAGCAGAAGCTGGCCAAGGGAACCGTCACTCGCATCGCGCGGTTCGCCAAGCCCTACCGCAAGCTGATCGCGATCCTGCTCGGGTTCCTGAGCATCGACGCCGCGATCGGCATCGTGAACCCGCTGCTCTATCGAGAGATCATCAACCGCGGCATCCTGCTGAAGGATTCGGGGCTCGTCATCGGGCTCGCGCTCGTCGTGGGCGCAATCGCCGTCTTCGACGCCGGGCTGATGCTTGCCGAGCGGTACTTCTCCTCGCGAATCGGCGAGGGCCTCATCTTCGACATGCGGGCGAAGATCTTCGCGCACATCCAGCGGATGCCGATCGCGTTCTTCACCCGCACCCAGACCGGCGCTCTCATCAGCCGGCTCAACAACGACGTGCTGGGGGCCCAGCAGGCGTTCACGAGCACACTGTCGAGCGTCGTCAGCAACCTGCTGAGCGTCAGCTTCACGCTCGCGGTGATGTTCGCGCTGTCGTGGCAGATCACGCTCGTCGCGGTTGCCCTGCTGCCGATTTTCGTCGTGCCGGCGCGGTTCTTCGGGCGCAAGCTGCAGACCATCACGCGCGAGAGCTACAACCTCAACGCGGCGATGAACACCACGATGACCGAGCGGTTCAACGTGGCGGGCGCGCTGCTCGTGAAGCTGTTCGGCCGCCCGCACGAGGAAGACAATGCGTTTCGGGCCAAGGCCGGCCGGGTGCGCGACATCGGTGTTACCCAGGCCATGTACGGCGGGGTGTTCTTCGCCTCGCTGATGCTGGTCGCGTCGCTAGCGACCGCTCTCGTCTACGGCTGGGGCGGCTGGATGGCGGCCGTCGGCCAGCTCGACGTGGGTACCGTCGTCGCCCTGACCGCGTTCCTGACTCGGCTGTACGGCCCGCTCACCGCGCTATCGAACGTCAACGTCTCGATCATGACCGCACTGGTCTCCTTCGAGCGGGTCTTCGAGGTGCTCGACCTCCCGCCGATGATCGACGACGCGCCCGACGCCGTCGAGCTGCCGAAGAGCGCGAACACCATCGAGTTCGACCATGTGCAGTTCCGCTACCCGATGGCGTCCGAGGTGTCGCTCGCGTCACTCGAGTCGGTGGCCGTGCTCGATACGACGCCGAACACGACCGTGCTGCACGACGTCGCGTTCACTGCGGCCGCCGGCCAGCTGGTGGCTCTCGTCGGCCCGTCGGGCGCGGGCAAGACCACGATCTCGTCGCTCGTCTCCCGCATGTACGACGTCACGGGCGGTGCGGTTCGGATCGGCGGCGTCGACGTGCGGCAGGCAACTCTCGAGTCGGTGCGCGACGTCGTTGGCGTGGTGACTCAAGACAGTCACATGTTCCACGACACGATTCGGGCGAACCTGGCGTACGCCCGGCCGAACGCGAGCGAGGCCGAGCTGATCGAGGCGTGCAAGGCGGCCCAGATCTGGGATCTCGTCTCGTCTTTGACCGACGGCCTCGACACCGTGGTCGGCGAGCGGGGCTACCGGCTTTCGGGCGGCGAGAAGCAGCGGCTCGCGATCGCGCGGTTGCTGCTCAAGGCGCCGAGCATCGTCGTGCTCGACGAGGCGACGGCCCACCTCGACTCCGAGTCGGAGGTCGCCGTGCAGCGGGCGCTCAAGACCGCGCTGGCCGACCGCACCTCCCTGGTGATTGCACACCGGCTCTCGACGATCCGCGACGCCGACCAGATCCTCGTCATCGACGACGGCCGCATCGTCGAGCGCGGCCGCCACGACGAGCTCCTCGACGCCGGCGGCCTCTACGCCGAGCTCTACCACACCCAGTTCAAGCCGCAGGCCCTGATTCGGGAGGCCGAGCTGGCAGATCTGGGCCTGGCGGACGACGTCAGCTAACCACCGCCCGGCCCTCGCCGGCCCGCCGCGCAAGTCGATCACGTAAAGAGGGTCCAGCCCCCCGATGAACGGTCTACAGACCAATCATCGGGGGGCTGAGCCGTGCAAAGGGCTGGCTGACCGGGACGGCTGCTAGCGGCGGACGGTTGCTTCGACCAGGTCGAGCACGGCGTCGAGATCGTCGTCCGACACGCCCATCGCCCGGTGTAACACCAGCCCGTCGAGCACCAGCTCGAGAAATGCCGCGATGGTGTCGACCGGCACGTCGGTGCGCAGCGTGCCGCGCTCGACGCCGCGATGCAGCCGCTCGCGCGCGGCCTTGCTGATCGTCTTCGAGCGCGCTGCCCATCGCTCGCGGAAGTCGGCGTCCGTTCGGAGTCGTCGCGACAGTTCGAGTTGGACGCCGAGCCAGCCGGCGTCGCGGTGCTTCAGATCCCGCATCAGCTGCACGAGCCCGTGCTCGGCGACGATCGAGGCCATCTCGGCCGCGTCGTCCTCGGCGACGGCGAAGAAGAGAGACTCCTTGTCGCGGAAGTGGTGGAAGATCGCGCCGCGCGACAGGCCGATCTCGGCCTCGAGCCGGCGAACGGTCGCGCCCTCGTAGCCGTCGCGAGCGAAGCAGCGCCGCGCGCCGTCCAGGATCGTGCGACGGCGCGCCTGCAGGTTGTCCTCGGTGAGCCGCGGCACAACTGGGAGCCTATCGAGCGCTGATCGGCTCCGAGTGCGCTCGCGCGCGGTGGTGCGCGGGTCCGCCGGAGGATCGCAGGTTGTACGCCGTGTTGACGACGCCGATGTGGCTGTAAGCCTGCGGCACGTTGCCGATCTGCCGGCCCAGGTGCACGTCGTACTCCTCGCTCAACAGGCCAAGGTCGTTCCGAAGCGCGAGGATCCGCTCATACGTCGCCCGCGCGTCGTCCCGTCGTCCGGCCAAACAAAGCGCGTCAGCGAGCCAGAACGTGCACACCAGGAAGGTTGCTTCCTCGCCGCTCAACCCGTCGGTGCCGGTTGAGGAGTCGGTCACGTAGCGGCGGGCGAACCCGTCGACGACGAGCTCCCGCTGGATCGCGTCGAGCGTGCCGACAAACCGCGGGTCGTCGCCGGGCAGGAATCCGACCGCAGGGATGAGCAGCAAGGCTGCATCGAGCGCGGACGAGCCGTAGGCCTGCACGAACGCGCCACGCTCGGCGTTGTACCCATGCGAGAGGACGTCGGCCCGGATCGCATCGCGCAGCGCCTTCCAGCGCGAGACCGGCCCGTCGAGATGCCACTGCTCGACACCGCGGACGGCGCGGTCGACCGCCACCCAGGTCATGACCTTGGAGTGGGTGAACTGCTGGCGGTCGCCGCGCATCTCCCAGATGCCGTTGTCGGGATCAGCCCAGTGGCCTTCGAGGTAGTCCATGATCACGCGCTGGATCGACCACGCATCCTCGTCGACCGCGAGGCCGGCCGCCCGGCCGACTTCGAGGGAATCCATCACCTCGCCGTACACGTCGAGCTGGAGCTGCTCGCTCGCCGCGTTGCCAACCCGCACCGGCTTCGAGCCCGCATACCCCGCGAGCCACGGCAGCTCGTACTCGATAAGCCGGCGACTGCCGTCCAGGCCGTACATGATCTGCATGTCCTTCGGGTCGCCCGCAACGGCACGCACCAGCCATTCCCGCCAGGCCTTCGCCTCTTCGTGGTAGCCGCTGCTCACGAGCGCGTGCAGGGTCATGGTCGAGTCGCGCAGCCAGCAGTAGCGGTAGTCCCAGTTGCGCGCGCCGCCAAGTTGCTCGGGCAGCGAGGTCGTGGCGGCGGCCGCGATCGCACCGGTCGGCCGGTAGATGAGCGCCTTCAAGAGGAGCAGCGAGCGCATGACCGGGTCGGCATATTCGGGCGGCGGTTCGGCCGCGTGTGAAGCCCAGCCGGTCCAGTACTTCTCGGTTTCCTTCAAGGCTTTCAGCGGATCGATTGAGCGGGGCATGGGGTGGTGCGACGGCGCCCAGGTCAGGGCGAACCCGAGCCGATCGCCTTCACCCACAACGAATTCCGAGACGGTCGTCATGTCGGCGCCGTGCGTCTCGACCGGGCTGCGCAGCCACAGCGCATCGGGCCCGGCGATCGCCGCGAGGTCGCCGTCGACCCGCCGCACCCACGGCACGATGTGCCCGTAGTCGAACCTGACCTGCAAGGTGCTGCGCATCGGCACCCGGCCGGACACGCCCTCGACCACCCGCACGAGATCAGGCAGGTCGTCACGCGGCGGCATGAAGTCGACCACCCGAACTGTGCCCTCGGGCGTCGCCCACTCGTGCTCGAGCACGAGCGTGTTGCCGCGATACCGGCGCGACGTCGCGTCGGCACCTGACTGGGGGGCGAGGGTCCAGTGCCCGTTGTCCGCGTCGCCCAGCAGGGCCGCAAAGCATGCGGGGGAGTCGAACCGCGGAAAGCACAGCCAGTCGATGCTGCCACCGCGGCTCACCAGGGCCGCGGTGTGGAGGTCGCCGATCAGCCCGTAGTCCTCGATCGGTCTCGACAAGGGTCGTCCTCTCGCGTCGTCGTCCTCGATCGTTTGAGCCTGATCGTCTCACGACATTCTTTAGGCGGACGGCGTGACGCGGCGTCCGCCCGTATTCCCTCAGCACATACCCTGGGTGGCGCGAGACGAGAATCGATCGGGCGAGGGATAACACAGCGTGGTGGCAAGGGCGCGGCTTTGCGCCGGGATCATGGGCGTCGCCGCGATCGCCGCATCGCTCGCCGGCTGCCGGCAGACCGCGAGCCTGAGCGTGCAGGAAGTGGTTGTCGTGTTCAAACCCGACGCCACCCAGGCTGATCATGCTCGGGTCTACGCCGCGTGTAAGGCGGTCCCGGGCGTGAGCCCCGAGCCGCTCGTGACCGACAGCAAGTACCTCGCCACCTTGCAGAACAACGTGCGCTACCGGGTCGATCATGCGTCGAACGCTGAACTGCAGCAGCTCTACAGCTGCCTGGCCAAAGATCCGAGCGTGGCGGGGTACAAGCCGCCAGTCGATATCGGTCAGTAGGGCCGCGTCACCCCGCTGGGTACGGCGGCGGGGTGTCCGGGCCGCGCGTGCCGCGCGGACGCCGTGGGCCCCGAGGACCGTAGCCGCCCGATCCGAATTCGGGGATGCGCGGAACCATGCCGATCGGGCTGGCCACCTCTTCGAGTGACTTTCGCTCGGCCGCGACGCCGAGGAAGATCTCGACGATGCCGCCGATCACCATAACGGCGGCGCCGATGAGGTACGCGACGAACAGCTTGAAGTGGTCTTGACCGTTGCCGATCAAATGGCCGTAGATGTGCGGGCCCCACAGGCCGAACGCTTGCGCGATCGCGAAGAAGATCGCGATGGCCTGGGCTCGAATCTCCAGCGGGAAGATCTCGCTGACGGTGAGGTAAGCCGCACTCGCGCCCGACGACGCGAAGAAGAAGATGACCGCCCACCAGATGGTTTGAGTGGTGGCGTTGAGGTGGCCCTCACGGAACATCTCGGCGCTGATCGCGAGCAGCACGCCGGAGAGGATGTACGTGCCGGCGATCATCGTCTTGCGACCCCAGGTATCGAAGAGCCGTCCGATCGTCAGGGGGCCGATCAGGTTTCCGGCGGCGAACGCGATGAGGTACCAGGGTGCGGACTTCGGATTGACGCCGTACACCTTGGTGAGCACGAGGGTGTAGGTGAAGAAGATCGCGTTGTAAAGGAACGACTGCGTGATCATCAGGCTCGCGCCCAGCGTCGACCTCGACGGGTAGCGCCGGAACAACAACACCAAGAGGTTCAATGGGTTGAACGGAGGAGCGGGCTTCACCTCGATGGCCTTGGTCTCGTCGAGCGCCTCGAGCTGGTCGCGTTCGCCGCTCCATCTCTCGATGTTCGCCATCTGATCCTCGGCTTCGCGCTCGCGGCCGTGCATGACCAGCCAGCGCGGGCTTTCCGGAAGGTTGCGCCGCACGAAGATGATGACGAGCGCGAGCACCGGGCCGATAAGGAAGGCGATGCGCCAGCCCCAGTTCTCGGCCACATGATTGAGTAGCACGAGTGAGCCGAGGGTGCCGAGAATCGAACCGGCCCAGTAGGTTCCATTCACCGCGATGTCGACGCGGCCGCGATAGTGCGCAGGTATGAGCTCGTCGATCGCGGAGTTGATGGCCGCGTACTCGCCGCCAATTCCCATGCCGGCAACGATTCGCGTGACGTACAGCCATGCCGACCCACCCGCGCTACCGCTCCATGCTGTGGCGGTGAGCGCGCTGCCGATCAGGTAGACGCCGAGCGTGATGGTGAACAAGTTGCGCCGGCCGAGGCGGTCCGAAAGATAGCCGAAGAAGATGGCACCGATGACCTCGCCGACCAGGTACCAGGTCGCGATGTCTCCGACCGCGCCCGACGACATACCGAGCGCTGCCGGCTTGGTGAGCTCGGATCCGACTGCCGCCGCGATAGTGATCTCGAGACCATCGAGCACCCACGCGACGCCGAGCGCGATAACCAGCCGGGTGTGGAACCTCGACCACGTCAACCGGTCAAGCCGCGCCGGAATCAAACTGCGGATGCTGCCGGCCGCTGTTGTCGGCATGTGCGTTGTTGCCATGCGGTCCCACCTCGTTGTGCGAGTCGAGGGTTGTGAGAGTCGACGGCGGCCAATTACCCGTTGATCATTGGTTAATCACGTGCGGCGACCGGGCCCGAGCGAGGCGGAGATCCCCCGAGCTGGGCGTGCACGCCCAGCTCGGGGGGTCTACGCGCCCTGAGCGTGATCGACTTCGAGGGGGGTGGTGGGCTACTCGCCGCCGCGCGACGGTGAGCCGATCGCGATCATCCGCTCCACGGACGCGCGCGCACGATCGGCGATTTCCGGCTCGACGTCGACCTCGAAGACGTCGTCACGCAGCGAACGCAGCAGCTTGGCAGGCGTAATCATCTTCATGTACGGGCATACAGCTCGCTCGGAGATCGGCACGAACTCGGTCGTGCCCGCCAGTTGCCGGAGCTGGTGCAGGATCCCGGTCTCAGTGGCGACCAGAACCCGTTGCGATGTAGTGGATTTCGCGTACTCGACCATGCCTCCGGTCGAGAGCACTTTGGTGCGTTCGACCGGCAGATCGCCGGTGGTCGTCAGATACAGCGCGGTGGTGGTGCAGCCGCATTCGGGGTGCACCAGCACGTCGGCGTCCGGGTTGGCTTGTAGCGTTTCTCTAAGGGCGGACGGCGAAATCTCGGCGTGCACGTGACATTCGCCGGCCCAGATGTCCATGTCGCGACCGGTTACCCGGCTCACGTGCGCCCCGAGAAACTGGTCGGGGAGAAAGAAAATCTCTTTGTCTGCAGGGATTGAGCGCACGACGTCGGCCGCGTTGGACGACGTGCAGCAGACGTCGACCTCAGCCTTAACCGCAGCAGACGTGTTGACGTATGCCACGACCACGCCGCCGGGATGTTCGTTCTTCCATGCCACGACATCGGCGACGTCGATGCTCGCGGCGAGTGAGCAGCCGGCCTCGAGATCGGGGATCAGCACTTTCTTCGTAGGCGCAAGGATTTTCGCGGTCTCGGCCATGAAGTGGACGCCGCAGAAGACGATGACGTCTGCGTCGCTTTGCGCGGCAATTCGCGAGAGAGCAAGGGAATCGCCGACGTGATGCGCAACATCTTGAATCTCAGGTACTTGATAGTTGTGCGCGAGTATCACGGCGTTGCGCGCGTCGGCGAGTGCCCGCACCTGTGACATCCAGTCGGCGGGCAGATCGGCGGGCTCGGCGGAGCCGGCGGCGCGGGCATGGGGGAGCAGCTCGGTCACGGTGGCCTTTCGGGGTTATGCGCTGTCGCGGTTGCGCGGGTCGTCGGCGCGGCTCTCGAGTTGTCTATCGGCGCGCGCTTCGATTTCGGGACGGCCAGGCTCGACGAACTCCGGCTCCTCGTCACCGGGCACCGGCCCGGCGTTGGCGATAACGACCGCGAACCATGGCAGCGCGATCGCCGCGGCGATGCCGATCAACCGCAGCCAGCCGTGCAGGACGAAAATGGCCAACACCAGACAGACGGTTCGGATGCCCATCGACAGGAGGTACTTGCGGGTACGGCCCGACATCTCCTCGGAGTGGGCCGGCTTCGCCGAGGTGACCAGGTGTACCTGCTCATCGCCTTGCCCGCTGCGGCCCGCCACTCTTCTACCGTACGCGGAGCGCACCGCATCCGCCGCCGTGGGCGGCGCCGATCACGCAAGCCGCCCACAGCGGCCGGAAGGAGCACCACATGAGCGACCGCACCTACCGGGTGACCGAGATCGTCGGTACCTCGACCGAGAGCCTGCAGCAGGCCGTGCGCAACGGAGTGCATCGCGCATCCCAGACCCTGCGGCACGTCGACTGGTTCGAGGTGACCCAGATGCGCGGGCACATCGTGGACGGCGAGGTCGAGCACTTCCAGGTGACGATGAAGATCGGCTTCCGCCTCGAGGACGCCTAACCCGCTACGACGCTTGCGAGACGGTGCTCATGTTGAAGTCGGGAACCCGCATCGTCGGCATCGCGGTTCGGGTGAAGTAGTCGTTCCACTCCCGCGGCAGGCAGCGCACGGTTTCGCCGACTTGGGCGGCACGCGACAACACGTCGACCGGGCTCTCGTTGAACCGGAAGTTGTTCACCGCGCCGACTACCTCGCCGTCCTCGACGAGGTAGACGCCGTCGCGGGTCAACCCGGTCAACAGCAGTGTCTGCGGGTCGACTTCGCGGATGTACCACAGGCAGGTCAGCAGCAGGCTGCGCTTGCTCGCGCGCACTATCTCGTCGAGCGTCGGGCCCCCGCCCGCCTGCTCGAGGATCAGGTTGTCGATCGCCGGCGTCACTGCGAGCCCGGTCAGACCGGCCGAGTAGCGGGTCTGCACCAGCGACGCGAGCTTTCCCGACTCGATCCAGGAGGTTGGCTGCAAGGCCAGCCCGTTGTCGAACACCGAACTTTCCGCGCTGGAGGTGTGTGCGACGACGAACGGGCCGCATTCGAGGTGCGGTTCGTTCGGGTCGCTGCGCATCGAGAGATCGGACGACGTCAAAGCCTCGCCCACGCGGGTACCGCCGCCCGGCTTGCTGAAAACCGTGCGCCCGTCGTGGGCGTCGCGGGCACCCGACGACCAGTACATGTAGATCATCAGGTCGGCGACCGCGGTCGGCGGCAGGATCGTGTCGTACCGCCCCGCCGGCAGGTCGATCCGGCGCTTCGCCCAATCAAGCCGCTGCGCCACCTCGGCGTGCAGGCCGGCGACGTCGACGTCGGTGAAGTCGCGGGTGGCCGCGCCTGTCCAGGCGGAGCGCACGAAGTCGGGGGACTTGCCGTTCAGCTCGAACTGGCCACTCGGCTGGTCGTGGCGGGCGCGCAGGCCGGTCGAGCTGCCGAGGTAGGTCGAGGTCATGTTGTGCTCGGCGTAGCCGAACATCAGCCGATCTTCGCCCGCCGCCTTCGCCAGCTGGTCGCCCAGCGATTGCACGAACCCGTCGAACACCGCCGCTGACGTCTCCGCGGGGCCGTCGTCCCAGCCCCGCGGCGGCGCAGTGGGCTCGACGAGCGGCCCGGCGTCCTGGGCTGGCGTGTTGTCGCGGGCGGCCGCGACCGCAGACTCGACCAGATCTTCGAGCTCGGAGCGCCGCACCGCGCTGCGCGAGACGACCCCGGCAGCGGTGCCCTTGGCGCCGCCGACGGTCGCGACGACGGTCAGCCTGCGGCCCCTGGTGACGCCGTTGGTGGTCAGCGTGTTGTTGGCCCAGCGCAGGTTGGCGCTGCTCGCTTCGTCGGCGAGCACCACGCAACCGTCGACGCCGTTGATCCCGCTGGCGATGGACAGCGCCCGCTCGACCATTTCCTGCGGAGTGACGTCGCTCATCTACCGGCCGCCTCTGCTCATGCGGTGGCCGCCTACGCGGCCGAGGTTGCAATCCGTTGTCAACGTTGTCAACCGCTTCATCGGCCACCTTCTTGAACCGTGTTCAGGATTTTGACGCCACGGAACAGCGCCGAGGGACAACCGTGGCTGACGGGCGCGGTCTGGCCGGGCTGCGCCTTGCCGCAGTTGAAGGCGCCGCCGAGCACATAGGTCTGCGGCCCGCCGACGGCGTCCATCGATCCCCAGAAGTCGGTGGTCGTGGCCTGGTAGGCGACGTCGCGCAACTGGCCGAGCAACCGCCCCGACCGGATCTCGAAGAAGCGCTGCCCGGTGAACTGGAAGTTGTAGCGCTGCATGTCGATCGACCAGCTCTTGTCGCCCACGATGTAGATGCCGCGCTCGACGCCGGCGATGAGTTCTTCGGTCGACGGGCCGTTCGCCGCGGGCTGGAGCGAAACGTTGGCCATGCGCTGCACGGGCACGTGCGCGGGGGAGTCGGCGAACGCGCAGCCGTTCGACCGGCCCAAGCCCTTGAGCTTCGCCATGCGGCGGTCGAGCTGGTAGCCGACGAGCACGCCGTCGCGGACCAGATCCCACTGCTGGCCGGCGACGCCTTCGTCGTCGTAGCCGATGGTCGACAGGCCGTACTCGGCGTTGCGGTCACCGGTCACGTGCATGTGCGGCGCGCCGTACTTGAGGTTGCCGAGCTTGTCGAAGGTCGCGAAGCTCGTACCGGCGTAGGCCGCCTCGTAGCCGAGCGCACGGTCGAGTTCGGTGGCGTGCCCGATCGACTCGTGAATCGTGAGCCACAGGTTCGACGGGTCGATGACAAGGTCGTAGTTGCCCGGCTCGATCGACGTCGCCTTCATCTTCTCGGCGAGGTACTCCGGGATCTGCTCGATCTCGTCATCCCAGTTCCAGCCGGTGCCGGTCATGAACTCCCAACCCCTGCCGACCGGTGGCGCGATGGAGTCCATCGTCTCGAACTGGCCCGACTCGGAGTCGACCCGAACCGCGGTCAGGGTCGGCATCAGCCGTACCCGCTGCTGGGTCGTGACGGTGCCGGCGAGGTCGGCGTAGAACTTGTTCTCCAGCACCTGGGCAACGGCGGCGTCGACGTGGTCGACCCCTTCGGCGGCAAGCAGCCGGGCGGAGCGCTCGGCCAGCAGCGCCACCTTGTCGGCGTCCGGCACCGAAAAGGGATCGACGTCGTAGGCGGAGACCCAGGTGACGTCGGCGTAGACCGGCTCGTCGGCGAGCTCGATGGGCTCGCGGTTGACCGGCTTGCTCGCCCTGGCGATCTCAACGGCTTGCTCCGCGACGCGGGCGGCGGCCTCGGGTGTCAGGTCGACGCCGGCGGCGAAACCCCACGTGCCGTCGTGCACGACGCGGACGGCGAAACCCGTGTCTTCGTCGTCGAGGCGGCCCTCGAGGCTGGCGTCGCGCATGCGCAGGTGTTGCGAGCGGATGCGCTCGACCCGCAAGTCGGCGTGGGTGGCGCCCAACTCGCGGGCCTTGCTGAGTGCCGCGTCGGCGAGTTGCCGGAGCGGCAGGTCAAGGAACTTCGGGTCGATCGAACGATCGTTCGGCATTCCGCCACCCTACGACCGGCCCGCGATGCCAATTCGCCGCCCTGCCGGGTGCGAGTGAATGCAAAACCGCCGCCCTGCCGGACGGTCCGGCGGGCGGCGGTAGTGCGAAATCCGTGCGCAATCAGCTGCTGCGGAACCGGTCAGTGGCTGGCCGTGCGGCGGCTGGTCGCCGCGTCTGCCCGCCCCCCCGGACCGGGCAGACGCGGCAACAAGTCAGTGACGGCGAAGTACTCGGCCGTGTCGACCAGCGGCTGCGACATCGACGCGAACTGCAACCGGCCGCCCGTCTCGCTCGCCCAGTCGGCCGCTGCGACGAGAACCGCTAGCGCGCGCTCGTGCACCTCGGTGACCTGGCCTGCGTCGACGAGCACGTCGTCGCAGCCCTCGGGCCGCGGGCGCAGCAGGGTCGCGCGCAGGTCGGGAAGCGAAGCCGCGTCGAGTGAACCGCTCAGTCGGACGACGATGCCGTCCGCGAGGACGTTTGCGCTCACGTTGCTGAGGCTGTCAGCGGTCATCGTGCTCATGTCTGGCTCCGCGTGGGGTCGAGGCGGGTGCGAATCAACGACATACCAAGCTTCGGCCGGCTACCGAGTGCTTCACAGGCCCGGTCGGCGCGATTGTCGGTAAGCCAGCGGGAGTGCCGTCACCCATCCGGCCGTACGGTGACCGCTGCTCCGGACGGCGTAATCGGGCGAGCAGGTGGCCTGCAAGTACGCGCAAACTGGGCTCGGCCGGGGTGTCGCAGCAAGCCGATGCCGAGTACCGATAGCCTCGCCCCCGGCACCTTGGGAGCTACCGGGTCGCCGACATCGGGAGGGGCTGACCTCGTGGGGCGTTCCGTCCTTGTCACCGGCGGCAGCCGCGGCATCGGGCTCGCGATCGCGCGTGCGTTCGCCGCGGGCGGCGACCGGGTGGCGGTCACCTACAAGTCGAGCGGTTCCCCGGAGGGGCTGCTCGGCGTCCGAGCCGATGTGACCAAGGCCGATGAGGTCGACGCCGCGTTCGCCGCGGTCGAGGCGGAGCACGGAACAGTCGAGGTGCTGATCGCCAACGCCGGCATCACCCGCGACACGTTGCTGCTGCGCATGACGGACGACGACTGGGACGCCGTGCTCGACACGAACTTGACCGGCGCCTACCGGGTAGCGCGGCGCGCCGCGCGCGGCATGTTGCGGGCACACGCCGGCCGCATGGTTTTCGTGTCATCGGTCGTCGGCCTGTCGGGCGGCGCCGGGCAGGCGAATTACGCGGCAAGCAAGGCGGGCCTGGTCGGCTTCGCCCGCTCGATCGCCCGCGAGTTCGGCTCGCGTGGCATCACCGCCAACGTGGTCGCGCCGGGATTCGTCGACACGGAGCTCACCGCCGTCCTGTCTGAGGCCCGGCGGGCGGAAATCTTGAGCCAGGTGCCGCTTCGGCGCTACGCGACCGCAGACGAGATCGCCGGCGTCGTGCGCTTCCTGGCCAGCGACGAAGCGGCGTACATCACCGGAGCCGTCATCCCCGTCGACGGCGGATTGGGCATGGGTCACTGATGAGTTTGCTGTCAGGTAAGCGGCTGCTGGTCACCGGCGTCCTCACCGAGGCGTCGATCGCGTTCGACGTCGCGCGGCTCGCCCAGGACGAAGGCGCGGACGTCGTGTTGTCGTCGTACGGCCGGGTGATGCGGCTTACCGAACGCATTTCCGCCCGGCTGCCGAAGCCGGCGCCGGTGATCGAGCTCGACGTGACGTCGCCCGATGACCTCGCGGCCTTGCCGTCTCGGGTGGGCGAGCACCTGAGCGGGCTCGACGGCGTCGTCCATGCGATCGGGTTCGCGCCCGAGGCGGCCTTCGACTTCCTGAACACCGGCTGGGACGACGTGGCCACTGCGCTGCACGTGTCGGCGTATTCGCTGAAGGCACTCACGACGGCGGCGTTGCCGTTGATGCCGGACGGCGGGAGCGTGGTCGGTCTCGACTTCGACGCATCGGTGGCCTGGCCGCTCTACGACTGGATGGGTGTGGCCAAGGCTGCGTTCGAGTCGTGCGCCCGCTATCTCGCCCGCGACCTCGGCAGGCAGAACGTGCGCATCAACCTCGTGTCGGCCGGGCCGATCCGCACGATGGCGGCAAAGGGCATTCCGGGCTTCGACGAACTCGCTGCGGTGTGGGAGAAGCGCGCCCCGATGTCTTGGGATGTCACCGACGCCGAGCCTGCCGCCCGGGCGGTAGTCGCGTTGCTGTCGGACTGGTTCCCGAAGACCACCGGCGAGATCGTGCACGTCGACGGTGGCGTGCACGCAATGGGAGCCTGACCCCCGGTAGCCGATTCCCGGCCAAGCGCCCCGGTTTTGCCTAACGTTCTACAAAAGCCACGCAATCTTCGTCCACAGGCGGGTACCGGGATTAGGCCGGTCGGGGGAATTGCCACTACCGTTTGCCGGGTGCCAGGTCAAGGCGGCGCGCCGACCTGTCGAGTTCGAAGGCGTGCCGCGAACTGACGGCATGCCGAGGCCCTCACGCCGCATCCTGCCGGGGGCTCTCGGGTCGCGCGAACACGAGGCAGGAGCGGGGGACCCGACATCGGGGCCCGCAAGCAGCGAGCACCTTGGGGTGAAGCCGCGTCGTCCAAACACGCGGCCGGGCAAGCCTTCCGCCCGAACCCGACAGCTCACCTCGCCGGCGTTGGAAGGACGACATGAGTTCGCACCGCTATGCCGGCCCGCGCCACGCTAGACCCAAGGGGCCGCGCCACGCCAGGCCGATGCCGCCGAGTGCCGCACATCGCACGGTCGCCGCGACGGGTGTCGCGGCCGCGCTCGTGGCCGGCGAGACCATGACGCTGGCCGGCGCCGCCGGCGCCGTGACGCCTGACACCTGGGCGAAGCTGCGGATGTGCGAGTCGTCCGGCAACTACGCCACCAACACGGGTAACGGCTACTACGGCGCGTACCAGTTCAACCTCGGCACCTGGCAGGGGCTGGGCTACACCGGCCTGCCGTCGTCCGCCCCGCCCGCGGTGCAGGACGAAGCGGCGCAGAAGCTCTACAACCAGCGGGGCTGGCAGCCGTGGCCGGCCTGCTCGGTGAAGCTCGGCTTGGTCGACGACCGCCAAGCGTCGCGCGGCGCGCCGCGCCAGCCGCTGCCGAACCCGCCTGCCTCACCCGCGCCGACGAAGCCGGCGCCTACCGCGGCTCCGACTGCGACCTCCGTGCCAACCGCGATGCCTGTCTCCGCGACCACTCCGGCTTGGGACGGCCACTACCTCACCGTGCGCGACGTCAACACCGTGCGTGCCGACGTCAAGGCGTGGCAGGCCCAGATGGTCGCCGCCGGTTACCACATCACGATCGACGGCCAATACGGCCCGCAGTCGGGTGCGGCAGCGACCCAATTCGAGATCGACCACCACCTCGCGGTCGAGCGCCCGGGCGTTGTCGGCCCTCAGATCTGGAGCACGCTGTTCGGCAAGTGAGGCCCCGCCCCTGAGACGTCCCCGGCCAAGTCGTCCGCGGCATCGGCTGCGTCGATCTCGTCTCGGCTGATGCCGAGCAGGTACAGGATCGCGTCGAGGTAGGGCACGTTTAGCGCGGTGTCGGCGGCCTCGCGCACCACCGGCTTGGCGTTGAACGCGACTCCGAGCCCGGCCTTACCGAGCATGTCGAGATCGTTCGCGCCATCGCCGATCGCGATCGTCTGCGCAAGCGGAACGCCTGCTGCCGCGGCGAACCGGACGAGTGCCGCTGCCTTGCCCGGCCGGTCGACGATCTCGCCGACCAACCGACCGGTGAGCCGCCCGTCGGCCACCTCGAGCGTGTTCGCGGCCGCGAAGTCCAGGCCGAGGTCGGCGACCAGGCCGTCAGTGACCTGGCTGAACCCGCCACTCACGATGGCGACCAGATATCCGAGCCGCTTGAGCGTGCGCACGAGCGTGCGCGCGCCGGGTGTCAGTGCCAGCGAATCGCGCACCTCTGCCAGCGCCGACTCCGGAAGGCCGGCCAGCAACGACACGCGCTGTTGCAGCGACTGCGCGAAGTCGAGCTCCCCGCGCATTGCCGCCTCGGTGATCGCCGCCACCCGGTCGCCGCAGCCCGCACGTTCGGCGAGCATCTCGATGACCTCGCCGCGCACGAGCGTGGAGTCGACGTCCATGACGACGAGCCGCTTCGCGCGGCGGTAGAGCCCACTTCGCTGGACGGCGACGTCGACGCCCGCGTTGGCGGCCTCCGCGTTGAGGTAGGCCCGCAGGATGTCGGGCTCGGCGCCCGAGACTTCGAGCTCGATGCACGTCACCGGGTAAGTGGCGAGCCGCTCGATGCGGTCGATGTTCGCCCCGCTCGACGCGATGGAGCGGGCGATCCGGGCCATGCCCTCGGGCCGCGACCGACTCCCCCCCACTGTCGCGTGCAGCGGTCCGGCGTCGGGCGTCCCCGAGTCTTCCTGGCCGGCGGTGACTTCCGCCTCGAGGCCGAGGTCACGGGCCAGGGTCGCGACGGCGTCGCGCAGCGCGAGCTCGTCGGCGGCATCCGCGGTCTCAAGACCGACGAGCACTCCGAGAATCAATCGGCCGCGCAACACGATCTGCTCGGTGTCGAGCACCACCATCGAGAAGCGGGAGAGTTCGCCGAACAGCCGCGATGTCACGCCGGGCCGATCGCGGCCCGTGAGGGTCACGAGCAATGTGCGGTCGTGGCTTGCGACGTCGGACGCCGCCGAAAACAGGCTCATCTCGGCCGTCACGCTATCGCGAGGCCAGCAGCGCTCTCGCCGGCACGTTGTACGCGGTCATCGCAGCCTCGCGAACCGCATGGGACAGCTCGCGCAGCGCCGCCGTCCGCACTGCACTGCCGGACGCCGACGCCGCACCTGCGTCGAGTGCCGCGACCCGCACCACCCGCCACAGCGCCAGCGCGCGCTCAGCCAAGGCGCGGGCAGGCGGTGGCCACGTTGGCGGCAATGCGTGCGGGCTCGCGCGGATCGCGGCGTCGGCCGCGCCTCGACCGGCGACCGACTCGTCGCGCCAGCGCGCGAGGTCGACGCCGGCCAGCGCGTCGGTGGCGTCGCGAAGTGCACGTCGCAGCGCCCGATCGGCCTGCTCGACGATGCGCTGCGGCTCTGCAGCGACCGCGGGTATCGAGGCGGACGACGTGGGGTGCACCCGCCACCGCACGCCCTGGTAGGACGACCCGCGCAGGTCAGGTTCAGGCACGAACCCGAGCCAGCCAGACGTGCACTCGACCAAAACCCCCGACTCGGCCAGCAGGGCGGCCTCGGCGAAGCTGCCCACCCCGTTCAAGCCGAGCGGATCACCGGCGACCGGCAGCGCGAGGCTGATCTGGCGTGGCTTCGCGTCGAGCAGCCAGGCGATCGCCTCGGCCATCGTGGCATCGACGTCGCGCCCGGGCAGGCCGCTAACGACGTGCCCGTCGGAGCCGGCCTCGATGGCGGCAACGGACCGCTCCGCCCCGACGTGCCGCATCGCCGCTGCGGCCGACCACGCAACGAACAGCCCGGCGGCTTCAGGTTCAAGGACGGTGGTCGGCACGCCGTCCAGCCTAAAAGCGGTCGGGACCCACGCCCCGATAGGTTCTGGGACGTGCCGGACGTCGCCGAAGTGCTGCAGATGCGCGGAGTCGGCGTCGTGCGCGACGGGGCGACGTTGCTCGACGAGATCGACTGGGACGTCGAACCCGACGAGCGTTGGGTGATTCTCGGCGCGAACGGTGCTGGCAAGACGACCTTGCTCCGGGTCGCATCGACGCGGCTGTTCCCGACCCGTGGTGTCGTGCACGTGCTTGGTGACCGGCTCGGTGCGGTCGACGTCTTCGAGCTGCGCCCGCGCATCGGGCTTTCGAGCGTCGCGCTGGGGGAGCGCATCCCGGCTCGGGAGACGGTCACGGACGTCGTGCTCACGGCGTCGTACGGCATGGTCGGCCGCTGGCGCGAACGCTACGACGCGCACGACGAAGCGCGCGCCGAGGCGGTGCTGCAGCAGGTCGGTTGTGCGCACCTTCGTGACCGTACGTACGGCACGCTGTCGGAGGGAGAGCGCAAGCGCGCGCAGATCGCCCGAGCGCTGATGACCGACCCGGAGTTGTTACTGCTCGACGAGCCCGCCGCGGGGCTCGACCTCGGCGGCCGCGAGGACCTGGTGAGCCGGCTCGCGACGCTGGCCGCCGATCCCATGGCGCCGACCACGGTGCTGGTGACGCACCACGTCGAAGAGATTCCGGCGGCGTTCACGCACGCGATGCTGCTTCGTGGCGGGGGCGTCGTCGCCAGCGGCGCGCTGCATGACGTGATGACCGAAGCTGCGTTGTCCGAGACCTTCGGCCTGTCACTGGCACTCGAATACCGCGACGGCAGATTCACCGCACGCGCCCGCATGTGATCCGGCGTCGCCGACGGATTCGCAACAACTCGCCTATCATCGGGGACATGCCCGCCTGGGTCGTTTGGACGATCATCGCGGCGGTCTGTGCGGGGGCAGAGGCTGTCACGCTGACGCTGATCCTCGGGTTCGTCGCGCTGGCCGCCGCCATTGCGCTTGTGGTCGCCGTCGTCGGTGGCCCGGTCGCGGCCCAACTCGTTGCTTTCATCGTCGGCACCGGCGCGCTCGTCGGATTCGTGCGCCCGATCGCAAAGGCCCACCTGCACCGGCCGGCCATCACCACCGGCGTCGATGCCCTCGTCGGTAAGCAGGCCCTGGTCATCGAGCGCGTCGATGCGCACCACGGTCAGGTGAAGATCGGCGGCGAACTGTGGACCGCCCGGCCATACCTCGAGGACCAGGTGCTCGAGCCTGGCACCTCGGTCGACGTCGTGAAGATCCAAGGCGCTACGGCGTTGGTCTACGGAACGGAGTAGTCAATGGACCCGGCCACGATCGCGCTGATCGTCGTGCTCATCATCGTCGTGCTCGTCGTGGGTCGCACGGTGCGCGTGGTGCCGCAGGCCCGCGCCGGCATCGTCGAACGCTTCGGCCGCTATCAGCGAACGCTCGCGCCGGGGTTGAACGTCGTGCTGCCGTTCATCGACCGGCTCCGGCCGCTGCTCGACCTGCGGGAGCAGGTCGTGTCGTTCCCGCCGCAGCCGGTCATCACCGAAGACAACCTGGTGGTCGGCATCGACACGGTCTTGTACTTCTCCGTCACCGATCCCAAGGCGGCGACGTACGAAATCGCCAACTACATCCAAGGTGTCGAGCAGCTCACGGTGACCACGCTGCGCAACGTCGTCGGTGGCATGGACCTCGAGAAGACGCTGACCTCGCGCGAGGAGATCAACGCGCAGCTGCGTGGCGTGCTCGACGAAGCGACCGGCAAGTGGGGCATCCGGGTCAACCGGGTCGAGCTGAAGTCGATTGATCCGCCCGCCTCGATCAAGGACTCGATGGAAAAGCAGATGCGCGCCGACCGTGACAAGCGCGCCGCGATCCTCACCGCCGAGGGCTTGAAGCAATCGCAGATCCTCACCGCCGAGGGCGAGAAGCAAGGAGCGATCCTGCGTGCCGAAGGCAACGCCCAGGCCGCCGTCACGCAGGCAAGAGCCGACGCCGAGGCGCAGGCGCTGCGGGCGCAAGGCCAGTCGAAGGCGATCGAGACCGTCTTCGAAGCCATTCACGAAGGCAAGCCGGACGCCGAATTGCTGGCGTACCAGTACCTTCAGATGCTCCCGCAGATCGCGAAGGGCGACGCCAACAAGTTGTGGATCGTCCCCAGCGAGATGGGCAAAGCCCTCGAAGCCTTGGGTGGGCTTTTCGGCAACGTCGGAAGTGCTCAGCAAGCGAGCCCGGCCGGGCCGGCAGGGCCGGCGTCGTCCGGTCAAAAGCAAGCGCCGGCGCGACCACCGGCGATTCCGGCACCGCCGCCGGCGTCGGCGTCCGAACTTGACGGGCCGGTCTCGACCGACCCGGCCGCGAGTTAGGTGATTTTGGCGGCAAGCGAGAGCACGAGCTGCACGTACCAATCCGCGTGGTTGTAATGCCAGACGGCGTTGTACAGGCCCGCGTCGCCGGTACCACCTCCGTTCGCGCACAGGTAGTTCGCCGCGGTGAAGATGGCGTCGGCCGGGTTCATGATGTCGGCCTTGCCGTCGTGATCGCCGTCGACGGCGTAGCGGACGAACGTTGCCGGCAGGAACTGCATCGGTCCGAGAGCGCCGGCTGACGACACCATCGTGCCGCTGCCGTGGTGGGTCTCGACCTGTCCGATGGCGGCGAGCACGGTCCACGACAAGCCTGGGCAGGTCGAAGCGGCAGCCTGGTAGAGCGCACGATAGGTGGGCGGGATCGGGTAGGGCGTAACGGACGACGCCGCCTCGGCGCTCGCCTGCGCCGCCGCCGCCCGGGCTGCAGCAACCGCCTCCGCGGCCTGGCGCAGCGCCTCGAGTTGCTTCGCCTTGGCAGACGCCTCGTCGAGCAGCGCCTGCTGCTGGTCGAGCACCGACTGCAGTTCATTGAGCCGCTGGGTGACCGCGTCGGCGTTCGTCAGCTGGGTGGAGACCTGGTTGTCGGCGGCCTCCGATCGCAGCTTGGCCGCCCGCGCGACTCGCTCGGCCGTCGCGGCAACTGCGGCGTCCCGGGCCACGATCCCCGTCAGCATCGGTACCTGCGGCAGGTTGTTCGGGTCGCCGGTCTCGAGCACGGCCGCGTACAAGGCGATCGAGCCGCCCGACTCGTACAACGCGACCGTCCGGGCGTCGTGCGTGGCGTTCGCAGCCGCCGCCTGCGCCTGCAGCGCCTCGTAGGCCCGACGCGCCGCGACGCTCGTCGACACGCTCTGGCCGACGGAGTTGAGAGCGGTGTCGTAGTCGGCCAGCGCTTGGTCGACCTGCGGCTGCAGCTTCGCCACCTCGGCGGCGATCTGAGCGGCCTGCTGCTTCGCCTGCGCGACGGTGTCCGCATGCGCAACGCCACCCAGGCCGGAGCAAGCAAGGGTCGCGAGCGTGAGCACCATGAGCACGCAGAGCGCCGCCCGCGGTCGTTGGCGCGAACGGATCACTCCAGCTACGTCGGACGCCGCACAGACGCGCTTGACCTCACTGCCCTGGTTACGATCGCAGGCGTGCCGGCCCTGAACGCGTGGGAGATGGCCGGTGTCTTCGGAGCCGGCATCTTCGCGGGCACCGTGAACACGGTCGTCGGATCAGGTTCGTTGCTCACCTTCCCGACCTTGCTCGCGTTCGGGTTCACGCCGAAGGTGGCGAACGTCTCGAACACGATGGGGCTGGTGCCCGGGGCGATCAGCGGCGCGTACGGCTACCGGCGCGAGCTGGTCGGCCAGGCCCACCGGATGCGTACCCTCGGCGCGATCGCGCTCGTTGGTGGGCTCTGTGGCGCGGTGTTGCTACTAGCCCTGCCGGGCTCGGCGTTCGAAAAGGTCGTGCCGTTCCTGGTGCTGCTGGCCGTGGTGCTGGTGATCGTGCAGCCCAGGCTTGCTGCCCGGGTGGCGGCTCGCCGAGCCGCGCAGGAGGCGCCGCGGGCCCGCGAACCGATCCTCGACGTCGGCGTCTTCCTGACCGCCGTCTACGGCGGCTACTTCGGTGCCGCGCAGGGCGTGATCCTGATCGCGTTGCTCGGCATCTTCGTCGACGACCACATCCAGCGGCTCAACGGACTGAAGAACGTGCTGGGCGCGCTCGTCAACGGCATCGGTGCGGTGCTGTTCGCCATCTTCGCGCCGGTCGCCTGGTTGCCCGCGCTACTGCTCGCCGTCGGGTCGACGATTGGCGGTCAGATCGGCGCCAAATTCGGCCGACGGCTGCCGCCGAACCTGTTGCGGCTGATCATCGTCGGAGTCGGCCTCGCCGTCACGGTGAAGCTGTTCCTCGACTGGTAGCTAGCAGCGGTCAGTCGCGCCGGCGGCCGAGCGCCATCCGGGCAGCGGCGATGAGCACGATGACGATCGCCGCGATGACGACAACGGTGCGAATCAACGCACCGAAGAC
>Ga0157370_10001192_pt1 | contig 32400 bp, 36 predicted proteins | sample C35metaG_FD_113463 | JGI IMG/M metagenome (GOLD analysis project Ga0157370, IMG submission 113463) | Corn rhizosphere microbial communities from Kellogg Biological Station, Michigan, USA - C3-5 metaG | ecosystem: Host-associated > Plants > Roots > Rhizosphere > Soil | place: USA: Michigan...
AGGCCGCGGTCCCCAACGAGAAATGGCTCACGGACATCACGGAGTTCCAGATCCCAGCTGGCAAGGTGTACCTCTCGCCCATCATCGACTGCTTCGATGGAATGGTCGTCAGCTGGACCATCGGGACCAGCCCGGACGCTGAGTTGGTCAACACGATGCTGGATGCAGCCATCGAGACAGTGGCCGAAACTACTGACCGGCCCGTGGTCCACTCCGATCGGGGCGGCCACTACCGCTGGCCAGGTTGGCTATCAAGAATGAGCGACGCGAAGTTCACCCGCTCGATGTCTCGCAAGGCATGCTCACCTGACAACGCAGCTTGCGAAGGCTTCTTCGGTCGGCTGAAGAACGAACTGTTCTATCCTCGAGACTGGAAGAACGCCACCATTGAGCAACTCATCGAGGCGGTTGACTCGTACATCCGCTGGTACAACGAGAAGCGGATCAAGATCTCTCTTGGCTCTCTCAGCCCTATCGAATACCGGGTGAGCCTTGGGCTTGCGACATAAATCAGTCCAAGTTTTTATCCGCACCCCCTCACCGGGCCAAGTGGGTCACTTCTGGATGGAAATCAACACCCTGCCGCTCGCTTGGCCAAACGCCTCTGTTCACACGCAGTGGCCAGGTGGCAAAGGCAGCGGCAAAGCTGGAAACGAGGCATTTGATCAATTCATGGCGTCGCAGGTCGCCAACATGCCGGACTACAAGCAGGCGCTGTCATTGACGACTCAAGCGATCGGTGAGCTGCTAAAGAAAATCGGTCCGGCGGTACTGATCACGCATTCGATGACTGGACCGGTAAGTTGGATGGTTCCGCAAGCCAATCCGGGGATGATCAAAGCGATCGTCGCTGTGGAGCCCACGGGCAACTCCAGCCTGCGCGGCGATTCAGGGCCGGGCAGTCCATGTGGTCTCACGGATGAGTGTCTTCGGTTTTTGCCGCCTATTCAGGGCGCCGGCGATCTGGGCCTGACCAAGGTAGCGTCACCGATTGCTGGGCTGCAGAATTGCTGGCTCCAGAAAGAACCTGCCCGTTCTTTGCTGGAGCTTGGGAGAATTCCGATCCTTGTCGCCGCAGGGGAGGCCTCGTATCACGCCCAGTATGACCATTGCACTTCCGAATTTCTGAGACAAGCAGGGGTACCAAATACTTATGTGAACCTTGCCTCGGTCGGAATCAGAGGCAATGGGCACATGCAAATGCTCGAACAAAACAACTTGCAGATAGCCAGTTTTTACGAAGACTGGTTGGTAAGAAAGCTGAGATGATCACAAGACCCATTGGACGGTCACCACTGGGCGGCCAAGCTTGGCTGTTGGCTCGAAGATATCCGGCGGTTTTGGATGCGTGGAATTCATCCGAGGCGTTCAAGCGGGTCGCGGCCAAACGAAGCCGCATGTGCGAGCACAGGAAATGGCCGCAGCAGCCTTAGCGCAAGCAAGTCGGGAACCAAGAACTCGCAGGTCTGTTTCGTGATTTGCTACTGGGAACGGGCGGCGCGGGCCTACACCTGCAACGTCAGCTTTTGGGCACTGTGAAGTCTTTTGGGAGACCTTTCATGTCCGACGACACCAAGAAGACCGGCTTGGACCGGAAGCTGATTTCCCTCGAAGAGGACTACGAAGTACGGGACTGGACAAAGAATCTGGGCTGCACGCCAGCCGAACTGCGCGAGGCCGTGAAGGCCGTAGGCAACTCTGCGGAAAAGGTCCGCGAGTACTTGGCGAAAAAGAAGTAGTCAGCGGCCGCCATGCCGAAGGCCGATGCGCTGTCCGCTTACAAAGCGAAGCGCAATTTCGCTGTCACCGCAGAACCTGCAGAGGGCGGCATGGCCAGCCCGGACGCTTTGTCGTTCGTGATCCAGAAGCACGCCGCCTCCCGGCTGCACTATGACTTCCGCCTCGAGCTGGATGGCGTTATGTTGTCCTGGGCCGTCCCCAAAGGCCCCAGTTTCGACCCGAAGGAAAAACGGATGGCAATCCATGTGGAGGACCATCCGATTTCCTATTCCTCCTTCGAGGGCACGATCCCACCGAAGCAGTACGGCGCCGGCACGGTGATCGTCTGGGACAACGGCACCTGGGAACCCGTGGGCGATCCGCGCAAGGGCCTGGCCGCCGGCAAACTGGTTTTCCGGCTGCACGGTCAGAAGCTGGAAGGCCTGTGGGAGCTTGTGAATATCGCCAAGGGCGGGGAGCGGCAGGAACCGTGGATCCTTTTCAAGAAAAAGGACGACTTCGCGCGGCCGCACGCGGAGTACGACGTGCTGACCGCCCTGCCCGACAGCGTGATTTCCAAGCCATTGAATACGGCTGCAGCCCGGCCTGCAGCGGTGGCCAAGCGAAAGACTGCCAAGCTGGCAGATCCGCTGGCCAGCGCGCGCAAAGCCGATCTACCCGCCAAAATCGGGCCCCAACTCGCCACGCTAGCCGCCGGGATCCCGTCGACGGGCGAATGGCTGTACGAAATCAAGTTCGACGGCTACAGGCTCATGGCTCGCATCGAGAAGGGTCAGGTTGCCCTCATCACCCGCGGTGGGCATGACTGGGCGGCCAAGATGCCAGGCCTCGTTGCCGAGCTCGTCGAGCTCGGCCTGAACTCGGCGTTCCTCGACGGGGAAATCGTGGTGCTGGGCGCCAACGGCGCCCCGGACTTCAATGCCCTGCAGAACGCTTTCGACCGGCGCAAGGGCGCCGAGCGGATCGTGTATTTCGTATTCGACGCGCCATTTTTCGAAGGGGCTGACCTGCGGGAAGTGCCGCTGAAGGAGCGCCGCGCGCTGCTACGGGATTTTTTCGAAGAGCGCGCTTCTGAGCACGTGCGTTTCAGCGCTGATTTCCCGGCAGACCCGGCTTCGATTTTGAAGTCTGCGTGCCAGATGCAGCTGGAAGGTGTCATCGCTAAAAGGGCTGACGCCCCGTATGTGTCGCGGCGCAGCGAGGCCTGGCTGAAGCTGAAATGCACGCTCCGTCAGGAATTCGTCGTGTGCGGGTACACGGACCGGACGGACAACAGCGCGCAAATTGGAAGCTTGCTGCTTGGCATTCATGACGATCAAGGCAACCTGGTCCCCGCGGGCAGTGTCGGGACCGGCTGGAGCGGCGACGAAGCGGCTGAATTCAAGCGGAAGCTCCTACCGCTGGCTGTCGACGGATCACCATTCGACAAGGGCACCTCGAAGGCGGGTCGATGGTGCAAGCGCAAGGTCGGGAGCGAGCAGTGGGTGAAGCCGGTCATCTTGGCGGAGGTATCGTTTGCCGAGTGGACCCCTGATGGTCAGGTCAGGCATGCATCCTTCATCGGGCTGCGCGCCGATAAGCCGGCCAAGGCCATCGTGAGAGAGCAACCCAAGGTGATTGGCGCGCCAGCTGGCGCGAGTGCCCCTGGCAACAGGGCGGGGTCCCGCACCAGTGCAAGCGATGGCGGGAGAACTATCAAAGTAAGTCACGGCGAGCGGGTGATCGACGCCACCACTGGTGTGACCAAGCTCGACTTGGTGCGGTATTACGAATCGGTCGCCGATTTCATCCTGCCTCACCTGAAAGGCCGCCCCTGCTCGCTAGTGCGCGGGCCTGCGGGCGTCACGGGGCAACTGTTCTTCCAGAAGCACGGTGAAAAAATCGGCATTCCCGGCATCACCGAGTTGCCGGAAGCCCTTTGGCCTGGGCATACGTCGCTGCTCGAGGTGGGCAACGCAAAGGCGCTGGTCGGCGCGGCGCAGATGAACGTGATCGAGTTCCACACGTGGAATTCGACGGCCACGGCCATCGATAAGCCGGACCGGATGATTTTTGATCTTGATCCCGGCGAGGGGACGACCTGGGAGCACATCCAGGAGGCGGCGACGCTCATGCGAACGATGCTTAAGGCCCTCGGCCTGGAATCCTGGCTGAAGACAAGCGGTGGCAAGGGGCTGCATGTCGTCGTGCCCCTGGCCCCCCGCTACAACTACGACACGGTAAAGGGATTTTCTCAAGCCATCGTCCAGCACATGGCTCGGACGATTCCCATGCGATTCGTGGCCAAGAGCGGCCCGAGCAACCGAATCGGCAAGCTTTTTATCGACTACCTGCGAAATGGCCACGGCGCGACGACGGCCGCTGCGTTCTCCGCACGCGCGCGACCGGGCCTGGGAGTGTCGATTCCTGTGAGTTGGGACGACCTTCCCAAGCTGAAGAGCGGCGCACAGTGGACCGTGCGCACCGCGCGCGAGCACCTGTCTTTCCAAACCTCGGACCCGTGGGTCGGTTATTGGAAGACCCGCCAGCCGCTGGCAGAGGCAATGAAGCTGTTGGGGTACAAGCGGTGATTGGCAGCCGGATGCCAAGAGGACGCTATGCCATTGGACAGCCTCGGAGTTCGCCAGCGTTCGCGTCGAAAGGCGGAGCGTCCCGGCGTGCTTGCACGCTGGAAAGCGCGTTGGCGTGCGCTGGTCCGTTTTCTTTCTTAGCCCCAGCGTAGGACACATGAGGATTTTTGCCATGCCCGAAGCAGATTCAAACATTTCCCTCCCCAAAGCACCTGAATCGAATCGAGCAGTTCTGCAGGCGCTCGCGGAGCGCGTCGGACTTCTCGTTCCCGGAGCGTCGCTTTCGCACCAGCACATCGCGTTTGCCGAAGGCGTTATTGACCTGGTCAAACAGGGCCGCATCGGTGGAGGCCAGCCCACATGAAGCTGTCTCATCTTTCGCTCACGGTCATTGAAGATCCGGACCACCCCGACCGCTATCACTGGATCCTGTTCGAAGCCACTGGCCATGAAATCGACCAGATCAGAGAGTTTGCCGCGTCCGAAGAAACGTTCGGATCTGCGCAGTCTGCATTTGATGCCGGGGCGCAGCGCTGGAGGGCCGAAATGTCGAAAGAGGACGAAGACGCCGATCCGGTCGGCGACGGTGGCATCGATCCCGACATCGACGCGACCTGAAGGCTCGGCATACTGCCGGCATGTCTTCTCCGTCATTACCGCTTGTCTACCTCGCAGGTCCCGATGTGTTCCGCTACGATGCCGCCGAGTACTTCCGCACGCTAAGTCGCGCGTGTGATGAGTTCGGAATGGAAGCGTTGGCGCCATTCGATGCGGCCCCCAACCCTGGCACACCGAAGCAGATCTTCGAAAAGAATATGCAGATGCTGCGACGGGCAGACGGGATGATTGCGAACTTGGCACCCTTCAGAGGCGCGGAGCCGGACGCTGGGACGGTCTTCGAAGTCGGGGCCGCTCACGCACTTGGCATCCCCGTCGTCGCATACGGCGTTGGTGCTGGAAGCTACTCCGATCGGGTACGGGCGCTCTATGGCGCGATTGCCGATGAAAAGGGCGTGCTTCGCGACTGCGCTGGCCAGTTGGTCGAAGACTGGGGCCTCCCCATGAACCTCATGCTTGCCTGTGCCGTACCCATTGAAGATTGCCCCGCTGGCGCGCTGAGGAAGCTCCGGGGATTGCTGCTTGCTGGGAGGCTAAACAGCTGACAAAAAAGTGCCCAGGGAAGCCTGGGCACAATCCTTTCACCGTCCAGGAAAGGACCGGCAGCAGGGAGGAGAAATGCCGGTCGTGCAAGGATCTGCTTTTGCAGCTACGAACCCCCGTCGGACAAAATGCTTTCTTTCCGCCGGTCGTCTTTCCTACACCCACGACCGGTGCGCAGCTTAGCTTTCGCAGCATGGTTTTGCATGCATTGCTCGTCGAAGACAACAAGGTAATCCGCGACAACCTCATTCCGACGCTCGAGGCTTTATCTGAGGCACGCGTGGACGGCGTCGCCGAAACAGAAGCTGATGCCATTGCCTGGCTCGACTGTCACGATGATTGGGATTTGGCTGTGGTGGACCTGTTCCTTCGCGAAGGGTCCGGCCTCGGGGTGCTTGCAAGCTGCGCAAATCGACGTGCGGGCCAGTGCGTCATCCTCTTCTCGAACTATGCGACCGACGAAATGCGCCGCCGCGCACTGGAGCTAGGGGCAGACGCGATTTTCGACAAGTCCACCGAAATAGACGGTCTCCTGGATTTCCTTGAACGTCTCTCCCCGCGGCGCTAGACGTCCGGGCGGAACTTCCCTGCGAGCGCGGCCCGGCCCTCGGGCGTGATGCATTTGATGAGCGCACAGCACGTGTCGAGATCGCCATGAACCGCTTCAACCAGTTCAGCTTCGATGAGGCCCGCAGCTTTCAATACAGCCGCGCAGTTGACGTCTTTGAAGTCTTCCACTGCCAGCGGAAATTCAGATCGTTCGATCCTGCGCAAAAAATCCATCGGCATCATCTATCCCCACTTATGTCTTTAACACCGCGATCGGTCTTGTCGCCTAAATTCACGAGGCACGAACAGAGGCTCGAGCAAGTCGCAGTTCGACCAGCCCGCCGGCACCCAGATGTCGCCGAAGAACGTCTCAGCCCGTCCGTCCGGCCCAGGCCGGAAAAGCGCTCCATCGGTCACCCTCTCATACGCAGCGGCATATTCGCCGGGCTTGCTAGACGGAGGCCTTCGTAAAGTCATCGGACGATTTTGCACAACCTTTCCGACAAATGGCGTGAGCCCGGCGATTCAGGCCTATTTCCCAAATCCTTGAAAGGTGGCATGTTCATTGTTCTCTGGACAAGGAGAACAACATGGCCGCCCCTAGATCGATCGCATCGCTTTCCCTTGGCTTCGGCTTGGTCTCGATACCGGTTGGGTTGTACACCGCGACCGAGAGTTCGGCTTCGGTCCACTTCAATATGCTCTCCAAGGAAGGCTCGAGGGTCAAGCAGCAATACGTCGCCGCGAACAACCCGAAGAAGATCGTGCCGCGTGCGGAAATGGTCAAGGGCTACGAATTCGAGGAAGACCGCTTCGTGATCTTCAAGCCGGAAGAACTGAAGGCGCTAGAGGAAGGCGCCAGCCATCTGATCGATATCGTCGCCTTCATCCCCGCGGATGCGGTCGACCCGATCTACTACGACAAGCCCTATTTCCTGGCACCAGATAAGCGCGGCGGCAAGCCGTACAACCTCTTGAAGAAGGCCATGCTGGAAAGCGGCCGCTGCGCGCTGGCCAAGTGGGCCTGGAAGTCCAAGCAGTACGTCGTGCAGGTGCGGGCCGAGGACGACGGCCTGGTGCTCCAGCAGCTGTTGTACGCCGAGGAAGTGCGCTCGCTCAAGGACCTCAACATCGAAAAGCTGGAACCCTCCGCGGCCGAACTGAAGTTGGCGCTGCAGCTGATCAACCAGATCTCGCGGGACGCCTATGACCCGACGATGTTCGAGGACGAAGAAAAGAAGCGCATTCTTGCGGCGATCGACGCAAAGATCGCTGGCGAAGAAATCATCGCCGCCGAGCATCCGGAGGATGGCGGCTCAGCTCAGGTGATCGACCTCACGCAGATGCTCATGGCCAGCTTGGAGAAGCAGTCTGCCGCCGGCAAGAGGCCCCGGGCTGCGTCCGCGGCCGCGAGTCAGGTCGTGACACCAATCCGGCCACCGGCGGCGAAGGCCCAGCGGGCTCCTAAAGCGACCCCCAAGACAGTACCCGCACCACGCGCCAAAATGAAGCGCTGACCGGCCCCAAAGAATCCTACTTCCGCATCCATGCGCGCCGCGAATCAGTTTTTCGGTCTTTCCAGGCATGCAGTGCTCCGCCTCATCGAGCTGGGGTTCGTCACGCCCGAGAAGGAGGAAGGTAAAGGTTGGCGGTTCTCTTTCCAGGACCAGGTTCTGCTTCGCTCGGCCAACGAACTACGCGCTGCGCGCATCCCCACACGGCAGATTCTGAGGTCCTTGCGGCTTTTGAAGGCATCGATGCCTCCTGAATTCCCGCTCGCGGGCATTCGAATCACGGCCGAAGGCGACCGTGTGACGGTGCGATCTGCCGAAGCTCACTGGGAGCCCGAGTCTGGTCAGCTGATTCTTGACCTGCAGCTGGCAGCTGGCGGCGGTTCCATCAGCCACCTGCCGCCTCTGCAGGAGCCGACCCAAAGCGGCGTGGATTTGGGGGAGCTTTTTGCGCGCGCCGAAGCGTTGGAAGAGAACGCGCCGCACAAAGCCGAGGCCATGTATCGGCAGATCCTGGTCGAGGATCCCGCCTACGCACACGCCTACTTGAACCTCGGCTTCATGCTGTGCGAAGGCGGCCGATGTGAAGCTGCCGTCGAGCTCTACGAAGATGGTATTCGCTTCTGCCCTGACGATCCCCTGATGCACTTCAATCGCGCTGTCGCGCATGAAGGCACGGGCGATGTCGAGGGCGCGCTCAGAAGCTACGAGCGGGCTCTGCGGCTTCAACCAGACCTTCTCGATGCACATCGAAACGCCGCGCTGTTGTACGCCGATTCGGGTGAGAAGCAGATGGCCATCCGGCACTTCAGTGCCTACCGGCGCCTGCAGGCAGCTGCAGGATGACTCTCAGCGTCAGGTCGCGCTCTCTCGCTCAGCAGCGCGACCGCCGTACGCTCAGTCTTTCAAATCGTCTGGAACCTTGCCGCCGTTGGCTGCGACCTTGTTCATCACCTGCCGGTGAAGCCAGATGTTCATCGATGCGGAATCATCGGTGTCGCCGGTGTAGTGCAGTTCCTGCGCGAGTTCCTGGCGCGCAGCAAGCGAACTGTCCAGGCCAACAAGCTTCAGGAGGTCGCCGATGGAGGTCTTCCAGTTCAGTTTTTCGGGTGCCTTGCTGGCCATGTCATCGAGCATTTGTTCGACGTCGACCTGGGCTATCGCCGGCGCGCCGGCAGGTGCGGCAGCGCTGGCGGCCGCTCCGCCAGGAGCCGATGCGGGCGGCGGCGATCCGGCGGGCGTCTGACTGTCCGCTCCGGCTGCTGCCGGAGCATTTGCAGCGTGCGCCGAAGGAAGGATTTTGCTGAAGATTTTGCCGAGGATCATATCGATCCCTGAAGTTGTTAGAAACCAAATCTTGAAGCTTGATATCCGGGCCGACGCCAGACACGAGCAGTAGCGCGCCAGTCACAAAGCACGCGAGCCTCCAGAGACGAAAGGCGGAGAGGATGCGGGCGACGCCGCGCAGATTTTCAAACTCGGCATCGCTGAGGGATTGCGCGAGAACGTCGAAGTGGCACAGCGTCCCGAGCAGCCCTCCCCTCGGGCTCGGAATCGGAACGCCGTGATAGGCCACCATCACGCCCTTGAACGGATGACCCTCGAGGCGATCGTCGTGCGCCGAATTTCTTGTCGGAAACACGCCGTCTCGAAGCACGAGCTGGCAAAAGCTGAGGCCCAGGGGCACAGCTTCCAGGAACTCGGGCCGAGCCTTCCCCGCCTTGTCGACTAGCTCAATTCGTCACGTCGCGAGTTTCAACGCGAACCTCCGCTCTTCGAAGCCGTGGCGGGTCGACCCACTTCCCGATTTTGGCACTGGCGCCATCCGTTCTTATGCGAACGTCCACTCATAGGCCTTCGGTGGCGGCCCGTCGCGATTCAACGTTCGTCGCGGCGGGACGAGAGCACTTCCGACTCCTCATCGATGGAATGGCGCCCCTTGGGCGCGCCCTGCTCTTTGGCGCGCTTGGCGAGACGAACGTAGAAGTCGGCCAACTCGCGTAGCGCCTGCTCGTCAAGGTCCTCGATGCCCACCATTCGGTTGCTGGCGTTCTGGCTCGCAGCCAACAATTCGTTCAGCTTCAAGTGCATCGCCACGCTGTCCTTGTTTTGGCTTTGTTGAATCAGGAACACCATGAGAAAGGTGATGATGGTCGTACCAGTGTTGATGACCAGTTGCCAATTCTCGGAGAACCCGAAAATCGGTCCGACGGCGGCCCAGACCACCACCAAGATGATGGCCACGCAGAAAGCGGCGGGACTGCCCGCCCACCGAGTGACGCTACTCGCGAATCGATCGAAGGCCGCTAAAACTGGGGAACGCTTGGCATAGCTTGCGCTCGCGGTATGCGGCATCGACCCCAGTGGCTGAGAGGAAGGAATGTTGTTTTCAGTCATGCCCCAAGGGTAGGCAAAAACCTTTACAGAACCTGACCAACTTTCATGCTGAAGCGCTAGGTCCACGCAGGCACTGTGCCGCCGGAGCGCGACCATGTGACGTGATGGCACTCGCTTCCGACGGCGCGCCGGATGCTCTATCGCCGTCATCCGAAGACGCCTGCGTTTAGAAGAAGCTCAATTCGGGCGCCGCAACGTTCGTCAGACGCGCCCGACTATCAATGGGGCGCGTAACCTCTCGCAGACCTGCATGCCACATATGATTTGCCCCGCTCGCGCCGCGGTGCAACCTTCGCATTTCGAGCGGGCGACTTCATCGAACTCAGGGCGGAGATGAACCTGATATGTGGGCTGACGGCGTGCTCGGTCCGAAAACTCCAACAACGGCACGTTCAAGCCGATCGACTACGAGATCCTTCGACGCCCGTGCAACGAATGAGGCTTTGACTTTTTGCCCGACGTGAAGGTGGCGATTCATAGCGGCGCCATGCAGCTCGATGCTGTGCCAGCACCATCCCGGTAGGAGCGAAAGCAGAGAACATCGAGGTCTACTACGGGAGCCACATCGGGCTTGGTGCCAATCCTGCTGTGCTCTACGCAATTTCCACCCGCCTTGCGCAACCCGAAGGGTCGTGGTCCGCTTTCCGCGCCAGCGGGCTTGCATTGTTCGCCTTCCCAGACCCTGAACGGCCTGCGTGAGCCGACGCCCTAAGGTGCACCACCGAGTTCGATCCAGGCTGGGGCATGGTCGCTAGTCCCATCAAGACCGCGCATGGCCTTGTCCACACCGGCGGATTTGAGACGCGGGAGGAGAACGTCGCTGACTAGAAGATGATCGATGCGCAAGCCTGCATCCCGTGGCCACCTGTTGCGAAGGTAGCTCCAAAACGTGTACGCGGCCCGCTCGCCCTTCTTTCGCTTGAGCGCGTCTGTCCATCCCTGCTTCACCAGTTTTCGGAAGGCCGCGCGCGGCTCTGGCTGCAGAAGGGCGTTGTCTTTCCAGGACGCCCTCGAGTAGATGTCGTCGTCAGTGGGAACCACATTGAAATCGCCGGCAAGAACTGCAGGATGCCCGGACCGGATCAATGTGGAAGCATGCCGATTCAGGCGCTCAAACCAAGACATCTTGTAGTCGAATTTCGGACCGGGCCATGGGTTGCCATTCGGGAGATACAGGCACGCCACCACAATGCCGTTCACGGCTGCTTCCAGGTATTGGCTCTGCTTGTCCGTTGGATCTCCGGGCAACCGGCGGCGTATCTCCAAGGGCGCTGCGCCGCGCGCAAGGATCGCCACGCCGTTCCAGGTTTTCTGGCCGTGCACCAGCGCCTTATACCCTGCGCTGGCAAGCTCGTCGTACGGGAACTTCGATTCGGTGCATTTCAGCTCTTGGAGACACACGACGTCAGGCTTGGTGACATCAAGCCAAGCGCACAACTGGGGAAGTCGTGCGACGACGTTGTTAATGTTGTAGGTGGCTACTCGCACAAGCTGCTTCGGATGGCAGGTCCTAAGCCGCCTTCCGCTTTTTCGCCGGCGCTGCTTTCTTTGCGGCGGCTTTGCGGGCGGGAGCTTTCTTCTTCGGAGCGTCTTTTTCCTCGGTTGCGGCTTTCGCTGGCGCCTTGACTGCCTTGCCGCTCTTTAGACTGCGCGCCAAAAGCTCGGTGAGATCGATGACCTGGGCGGATTCTCCGGGCGCCTCTTCTTCGGGCTGGATAACCGTCTCGGTGTCACCTGCCTTCACCTTTTTGTCGACGATCTTCATCACCGCGTGCTTGAACTCGTCCTTGAAGTCGTCGGGGTTCCACTTCCCCGACATGTCGTCAACCAGCTGCTCGGCCATTTTCATTTCCGCAGCCGTGACGTTGGCGCCCTTCACGCCTGCTGCGGGGAGGTCGAGCCCTTCGAGCGTCTTCACCTCGTCGCCCCAGCGCAGCAGGTTCAGCACCAGCGCCTTGCCCGAAGGCACCAGCACGGCCAGGTGCTGCTTGGTTGCGATCACCACCTTGGCCAGGCCGACCTTGCCGGTCTTCACCAGCACCTCGCGCAGCAGCGCGTACACCTTCTGGCCCTTGTTGATGGGCGCCACGTAGTAGGGCCGCTCCAGGTACACGAAAGGAATCTCGTTGGCGTCGATGAAGCGCTGGATCTCGATGGTCTGCGTGGTGCGCGGGTACACCGCCTCGATCTCGTCGGGGGAGACCACCACGTACTTGCCGTCTTCGTATTCCACGCCTTTGACGATGTTGTCTTTGTCGATCTCCTTGCCCGTCTTCTTGTTGATGCGCTTGTACCCCACAGGATCCATGCTGCGCTTGTCGAGCCAGTCGAAGTCGACCCCCTGCTCGATGCTCGCGGTGTGCAAGCCCACGGGAATGTGGACAAGCCCGAACGTGATCGCGCCTTTCCACAAGGTTCTGCTGCTGGTGGCCATGGAAACCCTTGTCGTTGGAATTGAATGCTTGCCGAGCGTTGGATTGCTACTGGGGCGCCGGTTTGGCAGAGGGGTCTGCGCCACCTGCAGCGGCGCCGCTACCGGACTTGCCCGGCTCGCCGTCGCGGGTCGCCTTGCTGCCGCCGCCGATCGAGGCTGGAGGCTTGCTGGCTTGTGTGCGGGCCTTGGCAGTGCTCTCGTCAGTGATGATCTTTCCGCTTTCGCCGAATCCCCCGGTGGGGGTTCGAGCGGCCGGCGCCTTCTGTGCGTCGCTCGAGGGGGGCGCGACGGTTCCCTTTGGGTTTCCGGTGCGCTGCGCCGCAGCTTTGCCCGTCGCGCCTAGGCCCACGGCTCCCAAAATGAGCAACAAACCAGCTACTCGAAGAAGTATGTTTTTCATGCCCCGTATGTCAGGCTTTCGGAGCCCGCGAAAAGTAGGAAAGCCCAGTCTTTGTGCGTGAGCAAGCTGCTTTACAGGAGCGCAGATGAAGCGCTTCGGGCTTGGTCAGGGGATTGCCTTGAAGCGTTCTGCGCCACTTGGCCGCACCGCGACCTACGAGCCAGGCTTCTTTGTTTTGGAGAGCCCGCGGATGTTGAGCGCCGCCAGACAGACCTGCAGGGCGATGAGCGCATAGGCCGATGTATGCACGCCCCAGATGGTCCACGCCACGTTGCTTAGAAGGAATATCCAGAAGCCAACGTTTCTACGGCGCTCCTTGGTGGACGCGACGAGCCAGGCCGCCACAAGAGACAGAGCGAATGCTCCCCATTGCATCAAGTCGAGAGCGTCGCTCATTGCTTCCCAGCTGGTTTTCAGAACCGCAAACGTGATGAAGGCGTGGTTGGAATGTTGTGGAAATCTTCAAGCTGGCGTAGCACCAGCCGATTCCTCGCCAGTGTCTGTGAAGCAACGCAATCCCGCGGAACGGTGACTCCGAAGTCGCGCATGACCGCCTCTGCAGCAGTCACCAGGACGCATTGGTCGCTCGCAACACCGGTGAGCAGCAGCTCTTTGGCTTGAAGGTGCTGAAGCAGTAGTTCCAGGGGCGTGCCGAAGAACGCAGACTGCTTCGGCTTGAGCAGGAAATAGTCGTCCTGATCTGGAGCAAGCAGTTCGGCAATTTCCCGGCCCGACCCGCCCGCTTCCCGTGCCTCGGCAATCAGCGCCCGAAAATCTGATCGCCACCGACCGGCGTTGTCGTTCGCGTAGATCACAGGCACACCCGCACTGCGCGCGCGTTTCTTCAGCCTCGCGATGAAGGGCGCAATGGCCTTCGCGCGCGGCAGTAGCTTGTCGGCGTCCTCGAACTCCCAGCGGCTCACCATGTCGATGATGAGCAACGCAGCACCGCCGGCCGCTTTGTCCGCCGCCAGCTTTCCCGGAGCCGGGCCGCTCGGTCTGCGATCAGCCACCAGGCGGCCCGGCATCTTTTGGCGGCGGGTTTGTCTTCCCGCCGTCCTTTTTGAACACGCTCAGTTGGCCGTCACTCTCGAGGCGAGCGATGCGTACCTGTGCCAAGTCCTCCACACCCTCCTCTCGGAGCTTTCCCTTGAGCTCCTCGACTGTGATCATTTGCTGACGCAGCGTCCGCATGTTTAGCCGACCATTTCGCACCAGGACCGCCGCTGTTGGCTCCACCAGGTGCGCAACCAGCTTCGATCGATAGCTCAGCCAATCCAAACCAAAGTTCCACGCAATGAGGGTCGACAAAAGGACAAGTCCATCGTTGATGGATTTGTATTCACCCTGCATTGCATTGCTCGACGCGTCGGCAACCAGAACCACGAACAGCAAATCTGCCACCCCCATCGACCCGATGTCCCGGCGGAGCACAAATCGGAACACCAGCAGCAAGAACCAATACACCGCAGTCCCACGGACGACCATGTGCCAAATCGGATACTCGCGAGCATAGATATCGAAAAGATCAGTCATTCAGTACAGAAAAAACTCAACCGCACGCTGCGATGGTCGAGACCGCGAAGAACAACTCCCCGCTCAACAAAAGCGATAGGGCAAGTGACCGGAGTTTCGAAGCACCGATGGTTAACGCTACGGGCTTTTTTCCTTGTAGGCATTCACCTCCGCTGGGACGAGGATTGTGAAACAGGTCCGTGCGCACCTTCTGTGAAACGTATTCCGTCACACGCCTTTCTCCTACGCTTTGTCAGGGGTTGGACGGCCCGACTCGCATTCATTCTGTAGTCACATTGCACTGGCGTTCCGGACACACCCGCCAGGTCAGACGCATTCACCAAGGAGACTGAATGAACACAATGTTGTCGCGCATCGCACTTATGTCCGCTATCACTTTTATGGGAAGCAACGCGTTGGCTCAGGCCAATGCAGGCACGCCCGCAGCGGTTGGCACGACCCCACAGGCTGCGGCGGAAGCAACGCAGAAGGCGGTGCCTCGATCGGACACTGGCACGGTTGTGCGCACGTCTCCGTCTGCCGTCGACAAGGCCCGGCAAGTGGCACCCGCAGCCAGCTCGTCGACCAGCTCTGCTAGCACGACTGACGCCACCGCGCCGCAGACCGGCGCGCGGCCAGCCCGAGCCGACCGGAACTGACGCTCGTCTGTTTCGCAGCCTTTTTCCATCAACAGGAGTCAATATGAACACACCCATCATTCCCGCAAACAGCGCCCAAGACAGCGACGGACGCCTCGTCACCGGCCTTTTCCCCGATCGCGCAAGCGCTGAGGCTGCGTACGGTGCAGCCCACGAGCGTGGCTATACCAAGGACGATCTGAATTTGGTGATGTCCGATGAAACCCGCGATCGTCACTTCGCCGGCACCACGGCAGGCAAGGAAACCGAGCTTGGCAACAAAGCGGCCGAAGGGGCCGGCATCGGTGGCGCGATCGGCGGAACCGTTGGAGCCATCGTCGCGGCCATCGCGGCGGTCGGCACCAGCTTGGCGCTGCCAGGTCTCGGGATTGTCATCGCCGGGCCGATTGCAGCGGCCCTTGCGGGTGCGGGTGCGGGCGCTGCAGGCGGAGGGCTGATAGGCGCGCTCGTCGGCTGGAATATGCCCGAAGAGCGCGTGAAGGAATATGAAGAAGGCATCAAGAAGGGCCGCATCCTGATGGGGTTGCGCGCGCAAAACGACGACGACGCTGCCCATCTCGAAACTAACTGGAAAACTCGCGGCGAAAGCGTCTATCGCTGATCCTGCCCGCTGCGAGCTCAGTTGCTCGTGGGGAATTTGGCCTAGCCAAATCGCGTGCATTTGCCCGGCCCAGTGCCGGGCTTTTTTCTGTGGATGAACACGCAGCGATGGCGTTCGTCCTACTTGGATACCGGCGCAAAGGCGGCAATGTTCAGCTCCCCCATGAAAAAAAGGAGTTCTAAATGGCAACCGCCCGCTCAACCCCCGACGCTTGCACCTTGCTCGATGCGGACCATCGCAAGGTGAAGGCGATGTTCAAGGACTACGAGGCGCTGACGAAATCCCGCGCCGCCAGCGCAAAGCAAAAGAGACGCGATTTGGCCAATCAAATCTGCCTAGAGCTCACGGTGCACGCCCAGATTGAAGAAGAGATCTTCTACCCTGCGCTTCGTGAAGCCATCAAGGACACCGACCTCTTGGACGAGGCAGAGGTCGAACATGCCAGCGCGAAGGACCTGATTGCTCAGATCGAGCAAGCCGCTGACGTGGACGAGAAGTTTGACGCGAAGGTCACGGTGCTGGGAGAGTACATTGACCACCACGTGAAGGAGGAGCGTGCTGAGATCTTTGTTAAAGCTCGTGCGGCACGCAAGCTCGATCTCGTCGGGATGCGCGAAACGTTGTCCGCCCGCAAGGAGGAACTCATGGCCGAACTCACTGGCGCGGTCGCCTGAGCTTGTTTCCTGACGAAGCTCTATTAAGTCCAGGCACAAACTGAACGGGCCTGAGGACAGACCGGCCTCGACGCCCTTCTTCAGTTCAGGCAGCCAGGCGCAGTCTCACCGGTATCGCCTTGGCTGCCGGCACCTTGCTTTTCTCGGCGTGGTGCGTCAGTGGAATCAGCGGGTTGCATTCCGGGTAGTAGCCGGCGGCGCAACCCGCTGGAATGTCGTACGGCGTCACGCGCAGCCCCGGAACCGTGCGCGGTGGCTTCTCATCGCTCGCGGTGCTGACGTCGACCATCGCACCTTCCGCCACGCCGAGGCGGTACATGTCGCCCCGGTTCATCAACAGTACGCGCCGCGTGCCGTGAATGCCCCTGAAGCGGTCGTCCAGGCTGTAGATGGTCGTATTGAACTGGTCGTCGCTGCGCAAGGTCATGAGCCGCAGCACATCGGCGCCGCCTTCGGGCATGTCGGGGTCGGCATGCAGGTTGCCGAATCCCTTGAAGTTGGCCTTGCCGTTCGGCGTCTTCCACTTGCGCTCCTTGGCGGCCAGTGGCCGTGGGAAACCGCCGGGTGCCGCAAGCCGCGCGTTGAAGTCGTGAAAGATCTCGGGGAACGCCTGCGCAATGTGGTCGCGCACCAGCGCGTAGTCGGCCACCCATCCGTCCCAGGGCACGCGGGGGTTCTCCGGCAGCGTGGCCTTCGCGATGCCCGCGACGATGGCAGCTTCCGACAGCAGCGTGTCTGCCGCCGGTTCCGCCACGCCCTTGGACGCGTGCATCACGCCGGTCGAATCCTCCATGCTGACTGTTTGCTCGCCGCTGGCTTGACGATCGATCTCGATGCGTCCCATGCAAGGCAGCAGGTACGACACTTCGCCGTGCACCAGATGGCTTCGGTTGAGCTTGGTCGCCACATGCACGGTCAACCGTAGCCGGCGCCAGGCCGGCTCGATGCGGTCGGTGTCGGGTACCGCCCGCACGAAGTTGCCGCCCAGCCCCATGAAAGCGCGCACGCGCCCCGCCAGCACGCCCTCGCAGGCCTCCACTGTGTTCAGGCCCTTTTCGCGCGGCGGCTCGAAGCCGTAGAGCTCCGCCAGCTTGTCCAGCGGCGCCAGCTCCGGCTTCTCGGTGATGCCGACGGTGCGCTGCCCCTGCACATTTGAATGACCGCGCACCGGGCAGATGCCCGCGCCCGGCCGGCCGATGTGGCCGCCAAGCAGCAGCAGGTTGGACACCATCTGCACGTTCTCGACGCCCTTGCGGTGCTGCGTCAGGCCCATGCCATAGATGCCGATGACGGCCCTCGCATTGGCGAAGGTGGAGGCGGCCGCTTCGAGCGCCTCGCGCGCCAGACCCGACTCCATTTCTATCTCGGCCCAATCGGTCTGGCGCATCGCGGCGGCGAATTCCTCGAAGCCGTGCGTGTGCTCCGTGATGAAGGCAGCATCGAGGACGCGCGCACCGCCCGCGGCCAGCGCCTGGTCGTCGGCCTCGATCAACGCCTTGCACAGGCCGCTGAGCGCCGCCAGGTCGCCCCCGTTCTTCAACTGCAGGTACTGCGTGCTGACGTCGGTGTGGGCGGGCGTGAGCATCTCGGTGGGCGACTGCGGGTTCACGAACTCGACCAAGCCGCGCTCGCGCAGCGGATTGAAGGTGACGATCGATATGCCGCGCCGGCGCGCGTCCTGCAGCTGGTGCAGCATGCGTGGGCTGCTCACGCCCGTGTTCTGGCCGAATATGAAGATGGCATCGCACTGCTCGAAATCGTCTAGATGCACGGTGCCAACCGGCACGCCGATGGTCTCCGGCAGTGCCACCGAGGTGCTCTCGTGGCACATGTTGGAGCTGTCGGGCAAGTTGTTGTTGCCGTACAGCCGCGCCAGCAACTGGTACATGTAACTGGTCTCCAGCGACGCACGGCCCGAGGCATAGAACACCACCGACGCGGGGTCCTGCGCGCGCAGCGCCTTCAGTTCGGCGCCAATCTCCTGGAAGGCCTTCGCCCACGGCACCTCAAGGTAACGGTCGCTCCCGGCGTCCCATTTCATGGGCACCGTCAGGCGGCCGCCCGCTTCCAGTTCGTGGTCACTCCAGCCAAGCAGTTCGGTGACGGAGTGCGTCTGGAAAAAATAGGCCGGCAACCGCTTGGCCGTGAGCTCCCACGCCGTCGCCTTGGCACCGTTCTCGCAGAACTCGGCGGGGTGGGGATGTTCCGGCTTGGCCCATGCGCAACTCACACAGGCAAAGCCGCCGGGCTTGTTCTGCTTCAGCAGCGCCTGCGCGCCGGTGATGGGAATGCGTTCGCGCAGCAGGTATGTTCCAACTGCCTTGAGCGAACCCCATCCGCCCGCGGCGTGGGTGTACGGCTCGGAATGCGTTTTGTCGGTCACGGTGTGTGCTCCGGCTCTGTTATGTACCCTCAACGCTAGAACCGGCGAACCACGCACATGTAGGCGCCTACCGATTGACGGCGTGCGAGGGTGACGACAAGCGTGCTTTGACGCGCGATCCCGCCACCGCCTCGGCCTCGTGTTCGCGCTTGCCGCCGATTGGCAACTTGCTGGGCATTTGCTAGAAGTGGTTGTCCACGACGAACGACGAAAGGCCTGGGTTGCTGCGCCTCGTTTCATCCATCGACCTGTCACTGCCCGATGCCATAGGACCGGCCCGCGTGTTCGCGCGATCTGCTTTCGTTCTTTCCGATCTCTCCAGCTGGTCCGGTCCCGCGACACACAGCGCCCTGCGCCCGGCCGGCGCGCAGGCGGCGCGCATCGATGACCTTTGGCAACTGACCCTGTGGATCTGCATGGCCGTCTTCGCCGCTATCCTCATCGTGCTGCTGGTTGCGCTGACGCGCGCATCTCGCGGTGCGGCACGCGCTGCGCCCGAGGCGCCGCTGCCGATGGCCTCCGAGCGGGCCGCGAAACGGTGGACGACCGGGGCGGCGGTCGGCTCCGCGGGGCTACTCGTCGTGCTGCTAGGCGCCGACATGTGGACCGATCGTGCACTCTCCCGCCTGCCCGCGGCCGACGCCCTGCGTATCGAAATGACGGCTCAGCAATGGTGGTGGGAGGCCCGCTACCTCGACGCGCAGGGCAAGTCCGAGTTCGCCGTGTCCAGCGAGCTGCACGTGCCGGTGGGCCGCCCGGTCATCGTCACGCTGAAAAGCGTCGATGTGATCCACACCTTCTGGGTCCCCAGCCTGCACGGCAAGAAAGACATGCTGCCGGGCCGGAGCACGCAGTTGCTGCTGCGTGCCGACAAGCCCGGGGTCTACCGCGGCGAGTGCGCCGAATTCTGCGGGCTGCAGCACGCGCTGATGGCGTTCAGCGTCAGTGCCGATCCGCCGGACACCTACGCGCAATGGCGCACGGCCCAGCAGGCGCGGGCCGACGCACCGTCGGATGTGGAAGCCGCGCGGGGCGCGCAGCTGTTCCTGTCTTCGAACTGCGCGCAATGCCACACCGTGCGCGGCACGACGGCCGCGGGCAGTTTGGGGCCCGACCTGACCCATGTGGCGAGCCGCGCCCTGCTCGCGGCCGGCACGGTTAAAAACGACCCCGCCACGCTGGGCGCGTGGATCGTCGATCCGCAGTCGCTGAAGTCGGGCAGCACCATGCCTTCCAGCCGGCTCTCCCCGGACGACGTGCGGGCGCTGGTCTATTACCTTGGAAGCCTGAAATGAGCCCGCGGTCGGCAGCCGCGCATTCGGAGCCGCTGCGCGACGGGGCGCATGCCGGCCCGCTCGTGCTGCGCGCGCTGCACGCCACCTGGAGTGATCCTCCGGGCTGGCGCGGCAGTCTGCGGGCCATCGACCACAAGACCATCGCGCGGCGATTCATCGTCGCGACTTTCGTGTTCTTCCTGCTTGGCGGCCTGCTCGCCTTGGCCATGCGCCTGCAACTCGCGCGGCCCGGGCTGCGCCTGGTCAGCCCCGAGCTCTACAACCAGCTGTTCACGATGCACGGCACGACCATGATGTTTTTGTTCGCCGTGCCGGTGATGCAGGCGGTGGCCCTGTACCTTGTGCCGCTCATGATCGGCGCGCGCAGTGTGGCCTTTCCGCGCATGAATGCTTTCGCATTCTGGGTCTTCGTGATGGGCGGTGCATTTCTCTACGCGGGCTTCTTCCTCGGCTCGGGGCCGAACACCGGCTGGTTCAGCTATGTGCCGCTGGCCTCGTCGGACTACGCGCCGGGCAAGGGGGTGGACATCTGGGCGCAAATGATCACCTTCACCGAACTGTCGGCGCTGCTGGTGGCCATCGTGCTGATCACGACGATCTTCAAGATGCGCGCACCCGGCATGACGCTGGGCCGCATGCCGCTGTTCGTGTGGGCGACGCTGGTCACGCAGTTCATGGTGCTGTTCGCCATGCCCTCGGTGATGCTCGGCAGCACGGCGCTGATCCTCGACCGGCTGGTGGGCACGCATTTCTACAACCCCGCGCGCGGCGGCGACGTGCTGCTGTGGCAGCACCTGTTCTGGTTCTTCGGACATCCGGAGGTGTACCTGATCTTCATCCCGCCGCTGGGCTTCATCTCCTCGATCATCTCGACCTTTGCGCGGCGGCCGGTGTTCGGCTACCGCGCGATGGTGCTGGCGCTGGTCGCCACCGCCTTCCTGGCGTTCGGGCTGTGGGTGCACCACATGTTCGCCACCAACTTGCCCGAGGTGGGCAAGGCCTTCTTCACGGCTGCGAGCCTGGCCATCGCGGTGCCCTCGGCGGTGCAGATCTTCTGCTGGATCGCAACGCTGTGGAACGGCCGGGTCGTCTTCAGGACGCCTTTGCTCTTCGTGCTGGCGTTCTTCGTCATCCTGGTCGCGGGCGGCATGACGGGGCTGATGCTGGCGTCGGTCTCGCTCGACCTGCAGGTGCACGACACCTACTTCGTAGTGGCGCACCTGCACTACGTGCTGCTCGGCGGCGCGGTGTTTCCGCTGTTCGGCGCCATCTACTACTGGTTTCCCAAGTTCACCGGCCGCATGCTGGGCGAGACGCTGGGTCGCTGGCATTTCTGGCTGTTCTTCGTCGGCTTCAACGTGACGTTCTTTCCGATGCACCTGCTGGGCCTGCATGGCATGCCGAGGCGCGTGTGGACCTATTCGCAAGGCCTGGGCTGGGACGGCATGAATGCCACGGCCACCGTGGGCGCCTTCGTTATTGCAGCGAGCGTGGCGGTGTTCCTCGTGAACGTGGCACTCAGTGTTCGCGGCAAGGCGCGTGCCACTGCGGACCCGTGGGGCGCCGGCACGCTGGAGTGGAGCACAGCCAGCCCGCCCCCGCCCTACAACTTCGACGCGCTTCCCGTGATCCGCGGGCGCGAGCCGCTGTGGATGCCGTCCGGCCGGCCTTCCCATGTGTCGGGCCTCGCCGCCGATGCCCGCGAGGTGCTGGTGACCAGCGCATTGGAAGCCCGGCCCGAGAGCCGCCCACTGTTTCCAAAGCCGAGCCTGTGGCCGTTGTTGGGCGCGTTGGCCACGACCGTGCTTTTCATCGGGTCGGTGTACACCCCTTGGGCCGTGGTGTGGGGCGCGGTGCCGGTCACGGTTGCGCTGGTGGGCTGGTTCTGGCCGGGCCGCAGGGAGACCGAGCAGGCGCTAGCGCTGGAGCGATCGCCATGACGGCCATCGGCGACCGCGGTCCGGCCACCACCGACAGACCGGGCGAGCCTTGCGGCCCGGGCGGCCCCGGTGAGCCGGGTGAGTCGGGCAAGCCGGGCGGTCTGGACGTGCGCCACCTGCCCTCCTATTCGTTCGGCCAGGGAAGCCTGATGTGGTGGAGCACGATGGGGCTGATGCTGATCGAGGGCACGGTCTTCGCCATCGGCGTGATGATGTATTTCTACCTGCGAGGCGTGGCATCGGTGTGGCCGATCGATGCGGTGCCGCCCGCGCTGCGCTGGGGCACCCTCAACACGGCCGTCCTGCTGCTGAGCCTGTGGCCCAACCAGATGGCCAAGCGCGCTGCCGATCGCCAGGACCGTCGGTGCGCGCGGCGATGGCTGGCCGTGTGCGTCGCGTTCTCGCTGGTCTTTCTGGGCGTGCGGGCGCTCGAATTCACTACGCTCAATGTGAGCTGGCACGCCAATGCCTACGGATCGGTCGTCTGGCTGCTGCTCGGGCTGCACACCACGCACCTGGTCACCGACACCATCGACACTACTGTGCTGGCGGTGCTGCTCTACAAGGGGCCCTTCGAAGGCAAGCGCTTCGTGGACGTCAGCGAGAACGCGCTGTACTGGTACTTCGTGGTGGGCAGCTGGCTGCCGATCTACGCCGTCATTTATCTCGCGCCGCTGGGCTGACCCAGTAACACGATGAGCACCCGCACGCCACACCTCCCCTTCCCGTTGTATCGCCGCCCAGCCCGCGACGCGGGCCGCAAGATGCCATGGAGTTGCCTGCTGTTGGCCCCTGCCGCAAGCGCGCACGTGCTCGACCCTTCGACGCCCGCGCCCTCATGGGTTTCGTGGAGCTTCGACCCGCTGGTGCTCGCCGCGCTCGGGGCAAGCCTGGTGCTCTACGTGCTCGGTTACCGACAACTTCGGCAGCGCAGCCGAGCCGGCGCGCGCCCATTGCGCGCGCGGCAAGCCGCGGCTTTCCTCGGCGGCTGGCTCTCTCTTGGCGTGGCGCTGGTCTCTCCACTGGACGGGCTGGGCGCGGCGCTGTTCTCCGCGCACATGGTCCAGCACGAGCTCCTCATGATCGTGGCGGCGCCGCTGTTGGTGCTCGGGCGGCCTCTGGGTGTATGGGTGTGGGCGCTGCCGGCACGCTGGCGCAAACGGGTCGGCACTGCGTTGCGCTGGCGTCCTTTCAAGGTGGCCTGGGACGGGATCACCACGCCAGTGGGCGCCTGGCTAATGCACGCGGCAGCGCTGTGGCTGTGGCACATGCCGGCGCTCTTCCAGAGCGCGCTGCTGCATCCATGGATCCACACGCTTCAGCACACGAGTTTTCTGGCCAGTGCGCTGGTGTTCTGGTGGACGATCTTCCGCCACCCCGGCGGCGCGGCCCTCCTGTCGCTGTTCACCACCATGGTCCACACCGGCGCGCTGGGTGCGCTGCTCACGCTGGCGCCCGACCTTTGGTATCCGCTGTACGTCGAGCCCTCTGCCGCGCTCGGCATCGATGCGCTGCAGGACCAGCAGATGGGCGGCCTCGTCATGTGGGTGCCGGGCGGGCTCGCGTACTTCGCGAGCGCGCTGGTTATGGTCGCGCGGTGGCTCGACGAGCGGCATGCGAGCACGCCGTCGAGATCGCCTTCGCCTGCGCCGGAGGTGCCGTGAGGCCGCGCCGGGTCTGCTGTCGGCTGGCAGCGCTCGCGTTGGCACTCTGCACGCTGGCCCCTTGCGCGCGGGCGCAAGCTACCGCGCCCTCGAACACCGACTCGCTGAAGCGCGGCGAATACCTTGCGCGCATTGGCGGCTGCGCCAACTGCCACACCATGCCGCGCGACGGCATTCCGTTTGCGGGCGGGCGGCCCATGGCCACGCCGATGGGCCCCATCTACAGCACCAACATAACCCCCGACCCTGTGCACGGCATCGGGCGTTACGGCATCGACGACTTCAAGCGTGTCATGCGAGAAGGGACAGCCCCGGGCAATCGGCACCTGTACCCGGCCATGCCCTACACCGCCTACACCAAGGCGAGCGACGAGGACCTCCAGGCGTTGTTCGACTACCTGATGCGCGGCGTGCCCGCGTCCGACTACGCGCCGCCGCCGACGCGGCTTCCCTTTCCGTTCAACCAGCGCTGGGCCTTGCGCTTCTGGAAGGCCGCTTTCCTTCCATCCGGCCTTTACGTCGACAAGCCCGGCAAGGACGCTGAGTGGAACCGGGGAGCCTACCTGGTGCAATCCTTCGGTCACTGCGGCTCGTGCCACACGCCGCGCGGGCTGGCCTACCAGGAACGCGGGCATGACGAAACGTCGCGCCTGTTCCTCACCGGCATGGTCAACGACGACTGGTATGCGACCAACCTCACGGGGGCGCAAGGTGCCGGACTCGGGCGTTCCGACGCCGCAGCGATCGCCCGCTTCCTGCGCACCGGCCATGCCGACGGAAAGGCGGCATTCGGCTCGATGGCCGAGGAAGTGGAGCAGAGCATCCAGCACATCACCGAGGCGGATGCCCGTGCGGTCGCCAAGTACCTCAAGACGCTCCCGGCGCAGCGCGAGGAAGGCGCGTACACGTCCCAGCCTGCGGGTGCGCCGATCGGGCCAGGGCCGCGCAATGGCGACCGCACGTCAGACGTGGAATCGGTGGGTGCACGCGTCTACAGGTCGTTCTGCGCGCAGTGCCACCAGCCGGACGGCAAGGGCGTGGCAGAAGTCTTTCCCCGCCTCGCGGGCAATGCGTCGGTGTTGGGCGACGACGCCACCTCTTTGATCCGCCTGGTCGTGCAGGGCGGAAAGGGGCCACGCAGCGCGAGCGGACCTTCTCCACAGGCGATGCCGGGCTTCGATTCGACGCTGACCGATGTGCAGACGGCACAGGTGCTCACCTATATACGCCAGTCGTGGGGCAACTCGGCGCGGCCCGTCACGACCCACGACGTCACCACGCTCAAGCGAAAGCTCCGTTAGGGAGAGCTCCCCCCAGGCGCCGGGAAGCTCTCCTACCGGATACGTCGTAGGCCGCCGACGCGGGCCGCGCACGCTGCACGCAAATTGCCTTTCACCGGTCGCTCTGTACCGGCCTTCCGGATGCCTCACCGCATTCATCACCGACCTCAAGGAGACTCGCCATGAACAGAACTTCCAAGCTTGTCGCGGCACTTGCACTGGCCGCCGCGGGAACCGCCTTCGCACAGGGAAATCCGCCGACGACGGCGTCCCCCAATCCCGCCACCGCGGCCGGCCAGCAGAGCCCGGCAGGCGGCCCGATGGGCACCACCGGCACCACGCCGCAGAACAACAGTGCCTCGGGCTCGGGCTCCGGCGGCACCTCGGGGAGCGCGCCGATGTCCGGCAGCATGAGCACGGGCAGCAACAACGACACCAATGCCACGGCATCGAACAGCAGGCCGATGCGGCCCGCTCGCGCCGACCGCAACTGACATGCCGCCGACCGAACACGGCCAACTGCGACAGCCGGAGAGCGCACTATGACGTCTCGCCTCGTTCGACACGGCGCCCTGGCCGCTTTGCTGCTGGTTCCCATGGCCGCGACCGCCGGGCCGGACGACGCGCTTCGGCTCGCGCGCGCGGCGGTGGCGGCGGGCGACAACAAGGCGGGCCCGTTCGCCGTCGTCGACAAGAAGCAGGCCCGTGTCTTCATCTTCCAGGGCGATGGCGCGCTGCTCGCCTCGTCGCCCGTGCTGCTCGGGCTTGCCCGCGGAGACGTGTCCGTGCCGGGCATCGGCGAGCGAAAGATGTCCGACATCAAGCCGCACGAGCGCACCACGCCGGCCGGCCGCTTCGCCAGCGAACCGGGGCGCAACTTGTCGGGCGAAGACATCGTCTGGGTGGACTACGACGCGGCTGTGTCGATGCACCGCGTACGGCCGGTGGTCAAGGCCGAACGCCGCCTCGAACGCCTTGCCACGCCGACGCCCGCCGACAACCGCATCACCTACGGCTGCATCAACGTGCCGGCCGCCTTCTACGACCGGTACGTGAAGCCCGCGCTCGGCAGTCGGCAAGGCGTGGTCTACGTGCTGCCGGACCAAGCGACGAGCCGTTCCGTCTTCGGCTTCATGGGCCACTGAAGTTTGCGCCATGGCCGCTTCAACGGTCTCCCTTTCGTCCTTTCCCGCCATCTCGCACGAGACCGTGTCGCTCTCGGGCGTCGAACTGCATGTCGCGGTTGCGGGCGAGGCGGACGCCCCGCTCGTGCTGTTGTTGCACGGGTTCCCGGAGTTCTGGGGCGCGTGGCGACGTGCCATCGGGCCGCTGGTGGCTGCCGGATGGCGAGTTGCCGTGCCCGACCAGCGCGGTTACGGCGCCTCGTCCAAACCGCAGGGCATTGCCGCCTATGCGCTGGACGTTCTTGCGGACGACGTGGTCGGCATCGCGACGCGGCTGGGCGCACCGCGCTTCGCGCTGGTCGGGCACGATTGGGGAGGCATCGTCGCCTGGCACGTTGCCGCGCGCAACGCAGCCGCCGTCGAACGCCTTGTGATCCTCAATGCGCCCCATCCTTGCAGCCTGCTGGGCTACGCGCTCACACACCCCGGCCAAATGCTGCGTAGCACCTACGTGGGCTTCTTCCAGCTGCCGGTCGTGCCCGAAGCCGTGTTGGGCGCCAACAACTCCGCGCTGTTGGCTGCGGCCCTCACTCAGTCCAGTCGACGTGGCACCTTCGGCGACGCCGAGCTGGCGGAGTACCGCCGTGTGTGGGCCGAGTCCGGCGCGCTGCGCGCCATGGTCGACTGGTACCGCGCCATGCCGCTCAGCACGCCGACAGCCCGGAAAATTACCGCGCCGGTGCGCATCCTTTGGGGAGACGCGGACACTGCGCTGCAGCCCGGTCTTGCCGAGGCGGCCTTGCGCTATTGCGAGCAGGCGGAGGTCATTCACCTTCCCGGGGCGTCGCACTGGCTGCATCACGAGGAACCGGAAGAGATCGACGCCCGACTCGCGGAGTTCCTTGGCGCCAGCGCGCTGCTGCGAGAACAGCAAGGGAGATTCGCGCCATGACGTCGAACCCGCTCGGAAGATTTCCGACGCACGCCGGCATCCTCTTTGGCTTGGGACTGGGCGGCTTCTTCGACGGGATCGTGCTGCATCAGCTGCTGCAGTGGCACCACATGGTGAGCAGCTGGTATCCGCCGACCACCCTCGAGAACCTGCGGCTCAACACACTCTGGGACGGCATCTTCCACAGTGCAACCTACATCTTCGTGGTGCTGGCGCTCCATGGCTTCTGGCGCGTGGCACACCGCAGCCATGTGTACTGGTCCGGCAGGTTGATGTGGGGCAGTTGCCTGATGGGATGGGGAATCTTCAATGTGCTCGAGGGCGTCGTCGATCACCACATCCTGGGTGTCCATCACGTCAACGAACTGGTGAGCGCGGCGCATCGCGGCGCCTATGACATCGGCTTTCTTGCATGGGGTGCCGCCATGATCGTCGGCGGCTGGGTAATGTGGCGCTCGGGCAGGCGCCGCCACTCGGCTGAAGCCCAAGCGCTGCGACTGGCGGCACGGCATGGCGGATGAGGTCGATGTACAGCAGGTCCGCCACGCGGGCTTCGTGGGCTGGTGCGCCCTCGTCGTGGGCCTGCTGCTTGCATTCACGCCACTGTGGCATGTCCTCACGCTGGGGCCGGCGCCGACTTTCGAAGAGGTGTCGCAGCTGATCTGCAAGTCGGGCGCAGACGTTGTGGGCGCAGACGTTGTGTCAGGCCCTCGAGGCATCGTTTCCGAGCCTGACGCTCCGCTGAACGCGCCTGCCGCACGCTCACCCGACGATGTGCAAGCGGCGCGCAGCCTCCCTGTTCGAGAGTGACGCCGCATCGCGCATTTGTCCGACAGCAGCAAACTCTGGCGGAATGCACGGTTGAAGCAGTTTTCGTCAGGGAGTCGACACTCCATTCACACGGAACCCATGGACGCCAAGGTCTCGCCCCCGCCGGGCAGCGTAGCGGCTGCCGACACACGACCGGCACCCTTGCCTGTCACTTTTCACGTCAACGGGACCGCTCACGCGCTCAAAGTGGAGCCTTGGGTCACGTTGCTCGATCTGCTGCGCGACCGTCTTGGCCTTACCGGCACGAAAAAAGGTTGCGACCATGGCCAGTGCGGCGCGTGTACGGTGTTGGTGGAAGGCCAGCGAATCAACTCGTGCCTGACGCTGGCCGTCATGCAAAACCGGCGGCACATCACCACCATCGAAGGCCTCGCGGACGGAGACCTTCTGCACCCGCTGCAACGCGCCTTCGTGACGCACGATGCACTGCAATGTGGCTACTGCACCCCGGGGCAGATCTGCTCGGCCGTGGGCCTCATCGCGGAGGGGCAGGCTCGCTCGGTGGACGACGTGCGGGAGCTGATGAGCGGCAACATTTGCCGCTGCGGTGCGTACCCGCAGATCCTCGATGCGGTCTGCGAAGTTGCCTTGGAGCCGAAGCCATGACACCGTTCACGTATGTCGAGGTGGGTTCGGTTAAGGAGGCGCTTGAGGCTTTCCACGGAGGCGGCGACGGGAGGTCCAAATGGATCGCCGGCGGCACCAACCTCGTCGACCTCATGAAGGAAAACGTGGAAAGGCCGATGCGCCTGATCGACCTCAATGCGCTTGACCTGCACGGCATCGAGCCCGCGGCGGACGGCGGCCTGATGCTCGGCGCGCTGGCACGCAACGCCGCGACCGCGTACAACGACACGGTGCGGCGTCGCTATCCGCTGCTGAATGCCGCGCTGCTGGCCGGGGCCTCGCCGCAAATCCGCAACATGGCCACCAACGGGGGCAACCTGCTGCAACGCACCCGCTGCGTCTATTTCTACGACGTGGGCACGCCATGCACCAAGCGCCAGCCGGGCGCGGGTTGTTCCGCCATCGGCGGCCTGACCCGCCAGCACGCCGTCCTCGGAGCGAGCGACGCGTGCATCGCGACGCATCCGTCAGACATGTGCGTGGCGTTGGCCGCGCTGGAGGCCAAAGTGCATGTGCAGTCGCGGCGCGGAAGCAGAACCATCGCCTTTGCCGACTTCCACCGCTTGCCGGGCGAGCGGCCCGATCAGAACAACACGCTCGCGCCGGGCGAGCTCGTGACGCACATCGAGCTGCCTCCAGCCGCGCAGTACGAAGCCCATTCGGCCTACCTGAAGGTGCGCGACCGCGCCTCCTATGCCTTCGCGCTGGTGTCCGTGGCGGCGGCGCTCGATCTCGATCCGCAAGGGCTGGTGCGCAGTGCGCGGATAGCCCTCGGCGGTGTGGCGCACAAGCCCTGGCGTGTGCTGGAGGCAGAAGCGGTGCTTGCCGGCAAGCCACCGATTGCCGCCCATTTCAATGCCGCCGCCGACGTGCTGCTGCGCGGCGCACGAAGCCAGGGCGACAACGCATTCAAGCTCGTGATGGCGCGACGAGCGATCGTGCGCGCGCTCGAGACCGCCACCGCCGGCACGCAGGCCCACTCGCAAGACCCCAACGATGGGCCCGGCCGACCGGACACGAAGGAGCAGCACCCATGACTGACCTGATCGAAGCCCTGCGGGCGCCGGGCGCCGAGGTCGGCACCGGCCCCGTGAGCCTGGGCATGCCGGTGTCCCGTGTGGATGGCCGGGCGAAAGTGACCGGCGAGGCCCGCTACGCGGCCGAACATCCGGTGCAGGATGGGGATCAGGAGCTTGTCTATGGCGTGATCGTCAACAGTACCATCGCCAAGGGCCGCATTGTCCGCATGGAACTGGGCGACGCGCTTGCCGTTGCAGGGGTTCTGGACGTCCTGACCCACGAAAACCACCCCAAAACACGTTCCCCTGGCGTGTTTTACAAGGACATGACTTCGCCGGGCGGCTCGCCGTTCAAGCCGCTGCACGACGCCGTCATCCGCTACAGCGGCCAGCCGGTCGCCCTTGTCGTGGCCCAGACCTTCGAGGCAGCACGGTACGCGGCATCGCTGGTCCACGTGGAATACGAGGCGCAGCCGCACCAGACTGACCTCATGGCGCACCTTGCCCGTGCGCACACACCGAGCCGCCTGAAGGCTGGCTATTCACCTCCGCCCGATGAAAAGGGCGACGCGGAAGCCGCGTTCGCACAGGCGCCGGTGTCCATCGAGGCCGAGTACTACAGCGGCGTCGAGCATCACAACCCGATGGAGCTTTTTGCGTCCACCGTGCTACGCAGTGCCGACGGTCGGTATGTGATCTATGACAAGACACAGAGCTCGCAGAACAGCCGCTGGTACGTATCGCATGTGTTCGGACTGCCGAAGCACAAGGTGACCGTGCGCAATCCCTATGTAGGTGGTGCGTTCGGGTCCGGGCTGCGCCCGCAGTATCAGCTCATCCTGGCCATGATGGCGTCGGTCCATCTGGAGCGCTCGGTGCGCGTGGTGATGACGCGCCAGCAGATGTTCACCTTTGGCCACCGGCCCGAGACCTTGCAGCGCGTAAAGCTCGCCGCCGAGCGCGACGGTACGCTGCGTGCGATCGTGCACACGGCGCTTGCCGAGACCTCGCGCTTCGAAGACTACGTCGAAGTGGTGGTTAACTGGTCGGGGCAACTGTACGCGTGCGACAACATCAAGCTCGGCTACCAGATCGTCTCGCTCGACCAGTACAGCCCCATCGACATGCGCGCGCCGGGCGCGGCGCACGGCGTGCATGCGCTGGAAGTCGCCATGGACGAACTGGCCTACGCCCTTCGCATGGACCCGCTCGCGCTGCGCGTGAAGAACTACGCCGAGCGCAACCCGATGGACGACATGCCGTACTCCACGAAGGAGCTCGCCGCCTGCTATCAGCAAGGCGCCGAGCGCTTCGGATGGGCTGCGAGGCCGCTGGAGCCGCGCAGCATGCAAGACGGACACGAACTCGTGGGCTGGGGCATGGCCACCGGCACCTGGGACGCCATGCAGATGTTCGCGCGCGCCAGCGCGGTGTTTCACGCCGAAGGGCGCCTCGTGGTGAGCAGCGCAGCGACGGACGTCGGCACCGGCACGTACACGGTCATGGGCATGATTGCGGCTGCCGCCATGGGTCTTCCTTTGGAGAGGGTGACCTTCCAGCTCGGCGATTCAACGCTGCCGGTTGCGCCCATCGAAGGCGGCTCTTCGCACGTGACGACCGTGGGCTCGGCCGTGCAGGGCGCGTGCGAAAAGTTGCAGCGCAAGCTCTTTCGCATGGCCAGGGCGCTGCCGCATTCCCCCGTGGCCAAGGCCAGGTTCGAGCAAGTGGAATTTGCCGACCAACACATCCGCCTAAAACAATCGCCTGACAAAGGGATTGCGCTGTCGGTACTGATGTCGGCCAACGACACAGAACGCGTGGAGGAGAAATACCTGCTGCTGCCCAGCGTGCTCAAGCAGCGCAAATACGTGCGCGCCACGCACTCGGCCGTGTTCTGCGAGGTGAAGGTGGACGAGGCACTGGGCACGGTGCGGGTGACACGCGTGGTGAGCGCCATTGCGGCGGGCCGCATCCTCAGCGCGAAGACTGCGCGCAGCCAGGTCACTGGTGCGGTGGTCTGGGGCATCAGCCAGGCCTTGCACGAGGAAACCCATTCAGACCACCGGCTCGGGCGTTTCATGAACCACAACATGGCCGAGTACCACGTGGCGGTGAATGCCGACATCCATGACATCGATGTGCTCTTCGTGCACGAGGACGACCGCGTGGTCAGCCAGCTCGGAGCAAAAGGCGTGGGCGAAATCGGTATCGTGGGCGTCGCCGCAGCGGTGAGCAACGCGATCTTCCACGCCACGGGTCGACGCGTGCGCAGCACGCCGATGACGCCCGACAAGGTCATGGCGCCGTGAGGGCCCAGCGACATGACCGAGCCTCGCAGGCATCGTCCATTTCTCTATCCGGTTTGCAGGAGAACACCATGACCAACGCGGAGAACACCAGCTGGCCGTTTCCCACGGCGGGCGACGGCAAGGATCAACCAAAAGGATTGACCAGTCCTGGCGACGAAGCGCCGCCCGGCACACCAGGCACCGGCGAGCAGATCTGCAGCCGGTGCGGCGGGTCCGCGGTGACGGATGGGGGCGCGCGATGCGAGGCGTGCCAGGGGTCCGGAAAAGTCACCGTCGGCATCGGCGGCGGTTGACGAAAATCGGGCGCCCTTCTTTTCGTGCCGTTCCGCTAGTCGACCCGGACTGCGAACCAACCGGCACGCTGTGTACTTCGATCCGATGGAGCTTCTATCGACAAAGCCGAGTTCGAACCGTCTACCAAGCGGGGCAATTGCTCCGCGATTTCATTCCGTGCTGAGGCTCGCCGCGGCGCGGTGGACAGCCGCCTCGGCGGCATGGAGCCGCATGCGGACCCTATGCTCCGGCCGCATGCGTTCGGATGCTCAGGTGTGCACGCTTCCAAATGCCGCCGCAGTCACGCGCGTCATGCAGGTCTTCAGCGCGTCGACGTCCAGATACGCAAAGCCGGCATCACCCGCAGTGTGCACAAGCAGATGGCTCGGAAGACTCGACAATGAGCCCAGTTGGCCGGCGGCGAAGTTGCCGGCCAGTGCCAAGGGCGCGTTGCCGATGGCGTCGCGTATCGTTTCCAACTTTCGCGACGAC
>Ga0157370_10001193_pt1 | contig 32395 bp, 30 predicted proteins | sample C35metaG_FD_113463 | JGI IMG/M metagenome (GOLD analysis project Ga0157370, IMG submission 113463) | Corn rhizosphere microbial communities from Kellogg Biological Station, Michigan, USA - C3-5 metaG | ecosystem: Host-associated > Plants > Roots > Rhizosphere > Soil | place: USA: Michigan...
CGCGCCGTGTCCGTGCTCCTCGGGCGCGATGGAGGGAGCGACCGGGCGTTCTCGAGCCGTCCGCTGGTCCATCGCTTCGTGCGCGATGACACTCCTCTCATGACGGAGACGTCCACACTGCGCCTGCCGCAGGACGATGCCACGGCGTCGCGCGAGCGACGGCTGCTCGACCGCGTCGGCGTCGTGGATCCGGCCGACATCGCGGCGTATCGCACTGCCGGCGGCTTCGACGCGCTTCGCAAGGCGATCGAGATGGGCCCCGACGACGTCATCCGCGAGGTCATCGACTCCAAGCTCATGGGGCGCGGCGGCGCCGCCTTCCCGACAGGGCGCAAATGGGAAGCCGTCGCCAAGCAATCGGCACACCCGCATTATCTCATCTGCAACGCCGACGAATCGGAGCCGGGGACGTTCAAGGATCGCGTCCTGCTCGACGGCGATCCGTTCGCCATCGTCGAGTCGATGACGATTGCCGGCATCGCCACCGGGTGCGAGCGCGGATTCCTCTACATTCGCGGCGAGTACCCGCTCGGCGCCGAACGCATGCAGCACGCGATCGACGAATCGCGGCGGCACCGGTTTCTGGGGAACGACATCCTCGGCCGCGGCATTCGCTTCGACATCGAGATCCGTCGCGGATCGGGCGCGTACATCTGTGGCGAAGAGACGGCGATCTTCAACTCGATCGAAGGCTATCGCGGCGAGCCGCGCAACAAGCCGCCCTTTCCGGTGCAGGCGGGGCTGTTCGGCCTGCCGACGGTGGTGAACAACGTCGAGACGCTGGCCAACATTCCGTTCATCGTGCTGAACGGCGGCGCGGCGTTCGCGCGCATCGGCACGGAGCAGTCCACGGGGACGAAGCTCTTCTGCCTGAGCGGCAACGTCGCGCGGCCCGGCGTCTACGAGGTCGAGTTCGGCAAGACCATACGCGATCTGTTGGAGCTGGCGGGCGGCATCGCCAATGGCCGCACGCTTCGGGCGATTCTGCTCGGCGGCGCGGCGGGTGTATTCATCGGTCCGGACGACCTCGACATTCCCCTCACCTTCGAGGGCGCTCGCGCCGCGAAGGCCACGCTCGGCTCCGGGGTGCTCGTGGTGTTCGACGACACGGTGGACATGCGGCAGATCCTGCTGCGCATCGCGTCGTTCTTTCGCGACGAATCGTGCGGGCAGTGCGTCCCCTGCCGCGTCGGAACCGTGCGGCAGGAAGAGGCGCTCTACCGCATCGCCAGCGGAAAGACGCGCGGCGACGTAGCTCAGGAGGTCGCACTGCTCGACGAGGTAGGCCTGGCCATGAAGGATTCTTCGATCTGCGGACTCGGCCAGACGGCCTATGCCGCGATCGAATCGGCGATTCATCGAGTTGGTTTGTTGAACGGAAATTCGGAGATGCACAGTTGACCGCCGTCACCACCGAGCCGCTGGTCCAATTGCAGCGACCCACGATCGCCACCGACCAGCGCCGCCGCGCATCGGCGCGCAGCGTGTCCCTCACGATCGACGAGCGGCGCGTCTCGGCGCCCGAGGGCGCGACGATCCTCTCCGCCTGTCACGCTGCGGGCGTCGAGATTCCGACGCTGTGCTTTCTCGACACGCTGCACCCCGTCAACGCCTGTCGCATCTGCGTGGTCGAGGTCGACGGCTCGCGGGTGCTCGTGCCGTCGTGCTCGCGCGCGGTCGAGGAAGGAATGGTCGTCCACACGCAGTCGCCACGTGTCCGGCACAGCCGCAAGCTCGTGCTCGAGATGCTCGCGTCGTCGGTCGACCTCTCGACGACGCCGCGGGCGGCGGAGTGGATCGACGAGTACGAGGCCAAGCCGGAGCGGTTTGGGCCGCCGGCGCCGCCCGCGCCGCCGGGAACGCGCAACGCGTCGGTCCCGGGCCACCACGCGCCGCCCGATCCTGCGTTCGCCCGGACCGTCGCCGAGCCGGCCACGATCGACAACGATCTCTACGTGCGCGACTACGCGAAGTGCATTCTCTGCTACAAGTGCGTGGAGGCGTGCGGACCGGATCATCAGAACACCTTCGCCATCGCCGTCGCCGGCCGTGGATTCGACGCGCACATCTCGACCGAGTTCGCTGTTCCGCTGCCTGAATCGGCCTGCGTCTACTGCGGCAATTGCATCGCGGTCTGTCCGACCGGCGCGCTGATGGCGACGACGGAATACGAGAAACGCGCCGAGGGCACGTGGGATGAGTCGCGCATCGCGACGACCGACACTATTTGTCCGTACTGCGGCGTCGGCTGCTCACTTCGCCTGCACGTGGAGGGCGGGGTGATTCTGAAGGCGACGTCGCCGTTCGAGAACTCGATCACGCGCGGCAACCTGTGCATCAAAGGCCGATTTGGGTGGCGATTCGTGCAAAATCGCGAGGCCAGCGGAGCCGGCACGAGTGATGGCAACGGTGACGGTCGCTGATCATCCGCTGACGGGATTGGGGTACACGGAGCAGTCATCCGTGTATCCGGTGACACGACTCACCGCCGGCGGCGAGACGCACGACTCGGTCACGGTCGCCGAGGAAGTCCCGATCGCGCTGGTCTACAATGGACGGCCGTACGTCGTCGTGATGGGTACGCCGTCCGATCTCGACGACCTGGCCGTGGGGTTCAGTCTGACGGAAGGCGTCGTCGCGTCGGCGTCGGGCATTCGACGCCTCGACGTCGTGCGCGCGAGCCATGGCATCGAGATTCAGATGGAGATCGCGGCCGCCGACGCGGCGCGGCTCGACGAGCGCGCGCGCGGGATGGCGTCGCGGACGGGCTGCGGACTGTGCGGCATCGAGTCGATCGCCGACGTGCTGCGAATGCCGGAGCCCGTCCTCCACACGCTGCTGGTGCCGCGCGACGCGATGTGGGCCGCGCTCGATGCCCTGTCACATGAGCAAACGCTCAACAATGCAACGAGCACGGCGCATGCCGCCGGGTGGGCCACGCCCGACGGCGTGCTGCGCGTCGTGCGCGAGGACGTTGGGCGGCACAACGCGCTGGACAAGGTGCTCGGCGCGCTTGCACGGACCGAAGCGGCTGCCTCCGGCGGATTCATCGTCATCACGAGCCGCGCGAGCTACGAGATGGTGCAGAAGGCCGCGCTTCGCGGCATCGAGCTGGTCGCGGCGATCTCCCGTCCGACCGGACTGGCGATTCGGCTCGCGCGGGCGTCCGGCGTCACCCTGGTCGGATTGCTGCGCGGCCGAACGGCAAACGTACACAGCCACCCTGAACGCATCACTCGAGGACAGTCGTGAACAGCTCCGTCGTGCCTTCTGATATCGAAATCGCCCAAAGCGTGAAGATGCGTCCGATCGAGGACGTCGCCGCCGAGCTTGGCCTCGAGCGCGACGAGCTCGATCTGTACGGCAAATACAAGGCGAAGATCCCGCTCGAAGTGTCGCAGCGACCGGTGCGCGGGCGGCTCGTCGTCGTCACGTCGACGAACCCGACGCCGGCCGGGGAAGGGAAGAGCACGGTCTCGGTCGGTCTCGCGCAGGCGCTGCGGCGCATGGGACGCAGGGTCGCGCTCTGCATCCGCGAACCGAGCCTCGGTCCGGTGTTCGGCGTGAAGGGCGGTGCCGCGGGCGGCGGCTATGCGCAGGTCGTGCCGATGGAGGACATCAACCTGCACTTCACCGGCGACTTCCACGCCATCTCGACGGCGCACGCGCTGCTCGCGGCGCTGCTCGACAACCATTTGCAGCAGGGCAACGCGCTCGGCATCGATCCCCGCCGGATCACCTGGCCCCGCACGATCGACATGAACGATCGCGCGCTGCGGAACTGCATCGTGGGGTTGGGCGGCGTGGGCGACGGGATCCCGCGCGAGGAGCACTTCGTGATCATTCCGGCGAGCGAGATCATGGCGATCGTCGCGCTGGCGACGAGCCCGCAGGATCTCGAGGAGCGGCTGGCGCGGGTCATCGTGGGCTCGACCGCCGGTGCCGCGCGCCGTCCCGTGACGGCCGGCGAGCTGCGCGCCACCGGGGCGATGGCCCTCCTGCTCAAGGACGCGATCCGCCCGAACCTCGTGCAGACGCTCGAGGGCGGGCCGGCGTTCGTGCACGCGGGACCATTCGGCAACATCGCCCACGGCTGCAACAGCATCCTCGCCACGCGCTCGGCACTCGCCCTGGCGGACATCGTCGTCACCGAGGCAGGGTTCGGCTCGGATTTGGGCGCCGAGAAGTTCTTTGATATCAAATGTCGTATGGGGGGCTTGCAGCCCGAGGCGGCGGTCATCGTCGCGACCGTCCGGTCGCTCAAGATGCACGGCGGCGGGGACAAGAAGAATCTGGGGGCGGAGGATGTGCGGGCGCTCGAGCGCGGACTGCCGAACCTCGAGAAGCACATCGAGAACGTGAAGCATTTCGGCGTGCCCGCGGTCGTCGCGATCAACCGCCGGCTGTCGGACTCTGACGCCGAGTTGCGAGTGATCTCCGATTTCGTTGGCCGCCTCGGCCTCCCGCTCGCGCTCACGGAGGTGTGGGAGAAGGGCGGCGCCGGCGGCGAGGCGCTCGGGGCCGAGCTGCTCGCGCTGCTCGACAAGAAGGGAGCGGAGTTTCGTCCGCTCTATCCGACGCATCTGCCGATCAAGGAAAAGATCGACATCATCGTCAAGCAGATCTACGGCGGCGACGGCGCCGACTATTCGCCGCAGGCCGATCGCGCCATTCAATATCTCGAATCGATCGGGCTCGGCGGGACGCCGATCTGTATGGCGAAGACGCAGTACTCGCTGACCGACGACGCCACGAAGCTCGGGCGCCCGCGCGGCTTCCGGATCTCCGTCAACGAGGTGCGCGCGTCGGCCGGCGCCGGCTTCGTCGTCGCGCAATGCGGCGACATCATGACGATGCCGGGCCTGCCGAAGGAGCCAGCCGCCGAACGCATGGCGCTTCTCCCGAGCGGCGAGATCGTCGGATTGTCGTAGCTGTGCAGTCGAGAGCGCAATCGGCATTGAACATGCTATTCCCGATGCAGGGACGTTCGGGGAGTAGCCGTCGTGAAACACGACTATCGCGCCGCGCTTGGAGCGTGGCGCGCGGCATGGATTGTTGCCTGCACTTCCGCCACGGCGGGTTTCGCTAGTCGCGCCGCACTCGCGCAGGTACCGGACACAGCGGCCGTCAAGATTCACCTCGCCGACGCCATCGGCGCGGCGCAGCGCAACTCGCCACAAGCGATTCAGGCGCACGGGCAGATCGGCACCGCGGTCACCGAGGAGCGCACGAGCTACGCCGCGTTTCTCCCGACCGTATCGGTAGGAGTGAACAGCAGCTTCGCCAACCAGGGCGGTGCGCGCGGTGGCGGCGGCAGCGTGTTGACGGGCGCGAACGGGAGCCCGATCGTGACGGGCAACGGCGGCACCAATGCGTCGTACCGATCCACCGGGACGGTGACGGCGTCGATGACCGTGCTCGATTGGGGCCAGCGCGTGTTCAACCTCCGCGCCGCGCGCGCCGACGTGGCGGCGGCGGAGGCCAGTAGCGCGGCGCAGACGTACAACATCGCGTATTCGGTGACGCAGGCGTTCTACTCGGCGCTCGCGGCGCGCGAAGCGCTCGCCGCGGCGCAAGTACAATTGGCCCTCGCGGATTCCACGCAGCGCATCGCGAACGTCATGGTGCGCGCGCGCACCGCGATCCTGTCCGATTCGCTGCGCGCGGCGATCCAGACGAGCACCGCGCGCGTCGCCATCGCGACGGCGCTCAACAATCTGGCGAGCGCGAACGCGAATCTCTCGCGGCTCACGGCGTCGCCGGTGACCGTGACGGCCGACCCCGCGGACAGCGGCGTCACCTTTGCCCCGCTGCCCGACACGACGACGCTGCAACGGCTCGCGGCGAGCGGGCCGACGGTGCAGCAGGCGGCCGCGACGCAGCGCGCGTCCACCGAGCAACAGCGATCGGCGCGCGCGGCGTTCCTGCCGCAGGTCGACGCGAACTATTCGTTCACCGGCAACGGCCAGAACGCGTACCTGGGCCTTGGCGATCCGTATACGTACGGGAACCGGTTCAGCCTCTCGCTCAGCCTTCCCGTGCTCGACCAGTTCCAACGCGAGGCGGCGCTCGAGCGCGCGCAGATCGCGGCGATGAACGCGGGGGCGAGCTCGCGTGATGCGCGCCTCGCCGCGCGCCAGAGTCTCTCGCAAGCGCTGGGGACGCTTCAGTTGGCCGGCGAGCGCATCACCGAGCAGACAGCGTCCATTCGTGCCGCGCAGGAGGACCTTCGCGTTCAGCTCGAGCGCTATCGCCTGCACGAGGCCACGATCGTGGACGTGCTGACCTCGCAGAACACACTGACCCAGGCGCAGAGCGCTCTCATTCAAGCCCGCTATGATTACCGGGCGGCGCGCGCGCAAATCGAAGCGATCATTGGGAGACGGTTGTGACGTCGCGTGCATTGTCCTTCGCCGGCTCGCTCGCCGGCTCGCTCGCCGTGACGCTCACGCTCGGCGCGATGTCCGTGGTGACCGCGTGCCACCGCCGCGCCGCGCCCGCGATCTTCATGGACACCGCGATCGTGACACGTCAGGCGATGGTGATCACCGTCGCGGCGACCGGAACGATCGAGCCGGCCGAAGTCGTGCAGGTCAAGTCGAAGGCGTCCGGGCAGATCACCAAGATGCCGGTGCAAATGGGCAGCCAGGTGAAGGCCGGCGATCTCATCGCCCAGATCGATCCGCGAGATCCGCAGAGCCGGTACAATCAGGCGGTCGCGGCGTTGCGGGCGGCCAACGCGAACGTCGCCGTCACACGCGCGCAGCGCGACCGCGCCGAAGAGCTGTACAACGAGCGGGCGATGACGGCCCCCGAGCACGAGGCGGCGGTGCTCGGATACGCCAACGCGCAGTCGTCGCTGGCGACGGCGCAAACGAATCTCGAGGTGGCGCGCATCCAGCTCGCCGACGTCACGATCCGCGCGCCGCAGGCGGGCACGATTCTGGATCGGGAAGTATCGCCGGGCCAGGTCATCGCGTCCGCGACGAACAGCGTGAGCGGTGGGACCACGCTCGTCACGCTGGCCAACCTGCAGAACATCGTCGACAGCGCACTGGTCACCGAAGGGGACATCGGCAAGGTGCGGCCTGGTGAAACGGCGTCGGTGATGGTCGACGCATATCCGACGAAGGTCTTTCACGGCGTCGTCGACAAGGTGTCGTCGCAGGCGGTCACCATCCAGAGCGTCACGATGTTCCCCGTCATCATTCGGCTGGACAACAGCTCTCAGCTGCTCAAGCCGGGGATGAACAGCGACGTCTCGATTCTCGTCGAGCAGCGCACCAACGCGTTGGTCATTCCCAACGACGCGATCGGAACCGCGCAGGATCTCATGCAGGCGGCTGTCGCGTTCGGCATCAACGCGGATTCGGTTCGTCAGCTCGTTGCGTCTCCGGGCGGCGGAGGCGGGTCGCGCGGCGGGCGCGGCTCGCGCGGCGCCGGCCGGGGGACGAAGAGAGCCCCCTCCGGCCCGCACATCGACAGCGCGGGCGGGGCGATTGCCGGCGCGACCGGCGTATCGGACACGACGACCGTCACTGGCGGCGCAGCGAGCTCGGACCCGCATCCGGCGGTCGTGCTCGTGTTGCAGAACGGCAAATGGACGCCGCGTCGAGTGACACTCGGCATCGGAACGTACGACGTCACCGAGGTGATCTCCGGCCTCCAGTCCGGGGACAAGATCGGGCTGGTGTCAGAGATCCGCGTCCAGGCGTCGCGCGATTCCTCGCTGAGTCGGATCCAGAGCCGCACGGGCTTGCCAGGCATGGGAGGCGGATCGCGCGGCGGCGGGTCGCGCGGCGGTGGGTCGCGTGGCGGCGGTCGTGGCGGCGGGCTGTGACGAATGCTCATCAAAGAGACCATATCCGTCGCGCTCAACGCGCTCCGCGTCAACAAGCTGCGGTCACTCCTGACGATGCTCGGCATCGTGATCGGCGTCGGCGCCGTGATCGCGATGGTCGCACTCGGGCGCGGCGCCCAGAATTCGGTCAACGAACGGATCTCCGCCCTCGGAACGACGCTGCTCACCATCAATCCCGGACAGGTGCAGACCAACGGTGTCGCGTCGGCCACCGATCGGGCCCGACTCACCACCGACGATGCCGACGCGCTCGTGCGCCAGGGAAAATGGATTGCCGCGGTCGAGCCCGAGATGAGCCGGTCCCTTCAGGTGCAATTCCGGAACGCCAACACCAACACGACGGTGCTCGGTACGACGCCCAACTATCTCGACGTTAGAAAATACTCGCTGGCGGCGGGGGCCATGTTCACGCCGCAGGACGACGATGGGCGGCGGCGCGTCGCCGTGCTCGGTCAGACTGTGCTGCAGAACCTCGGCGTCGGCAACGAGATCGTCGGCCAGGAGATTCGAATCAACCAGATGCCGTTTCAGGTCATCGGCACCCTGGCGACGAAGGGGGCCGGCGGCTTTGGCGACCCCGATGATGAAGTGCTCATCCCCCTGAGCACGGCACGGTTCCGCGTCTTCACGACCAAGGATCTGCGCACGATCGGCGTGCTCGCGCCGTCGGAGTCGCTCATCACGCGGACGATGGTTGACATCGACCGCATCATGCGCCGGTCGCATCGCCTCCCGCCGGGGAGCGCGGCCGACTTCCAGATCCGCAACCAGGCCGACTTCCTCAACACCTTCGCGGCGACGACGCAGGCATTCACGCTGCTGCTGGCCGGGATCGCCACCGTGAGTCTCGTCGTCGGCGGCATTGGCATCATGAACATCATGCTGGTGTCGGTCACCGAGCGAACGCGCGAGATCGGGGTGCGCAAGGCACTCGGCGCGACCAAGCACAACATCCTCCTGCAGTTTCTCATCGAGTCGGTCGTGCTGTCGATTCTCGGGGGCTTCATCGGCATTGTCCTCGGAGCGGGAAGCGCGGTGCTCTTTCGGGCCGCGCTGCACTGGAATACCGCCGTGGCGCCCTCGTCGATCGTGCTGGCGTTCGTGTTCTCGGCGGCCGTTGGGATTGCGTTCGGCGTTTGGCCAGCCCGGCGGGCGGCCTCCCTGGATCCCATCGACGCGCTTCGCTACGAGTGACTGAGCCGGCCCGCCTGGCCGAGCCGAACCAGCCACAACCACACATACAGGCAAAACAAACGGTTCGCGGGCTCGTAGTGTCCAATACGGAAGCCCGCGTTCGGCGGCACCAGGCTACGGGATGTTCATCATTTCGTAACCAAATTCGCATTGCAGGGTACAGGTGCCGCTACTATGGTGATGCGAGAGCCTCCATCGTTTCGCTCAGGTTCCCAGCCCGTACCACCAGCTCGAGGTTGTCACGATGCAACAGCTCCGCAAGCGTTGGCTGTCCCTCCTCGTCGTCGCGCTGGTCATTGGCGGTCCCATTGCCTGGTACAAGTGGCCGTCCACAGCGTCGGCGGCTGAAGCGGCGCTGACCGCCCCCGTGAAGGTCGGCAATTTCAAGGTCGTCGTGACGACCACCGGCGAGCTGCGGGCCAGCAAGTTCGTTCAGGTCACCGGCCCGGCGCAGGCGCAGTCGGTGAACGTCTACCAGACGAAGATCTCTTCCATCGTCCCCGAAGGCTCGCTCGTCAAAGAAGGCGACGTGATCGCCGAGCTGGATCGCGGTCCGGTCGCCACGCGGCTCAACGACGTCACGCTCAACCTGCAAAAGGCGCAGGCGGACTTCACGACGGCGCAACTCGACTCCGCGCTCAACCTCGCGCAGTCCCGGGAAGACGTACGGACCGCCGAGTATGGGCTCGAGGAGAAGAAGATCGCCAAGGAGCAGGCACAGTACGAGGCGCCGTCCATCAAGCGCCAGGCGGAGATCGACTACGAGAAAGCCCAGCGCGCGCTCGAGCAGTCGAAGCGAAATCTGGATACGAAGACCAAGCAGGCGGTCGCCAAGATGTCGTCGGTCGGCGCCGACCTCGGGCGACAACAGAATCAGCTCAAGAACATCCAGGACGTCATGGGCAGCTTCACCGTCAAGGCGCCATCCCCGGGAATGGTGATCTACGTCCGAGAGTGGAACGGCAAGAAGAAGGGCGTCGGCTCGCAGTGGAGCCCGTGGGATCCGACGGTCGCCACGCTCCCCGACCTCACGCAAATGGAGTCCGACACGTACGTCAACGAGGTCGACGTCCGGAAGGTCGCCGTCGGCCAGAAGGTACAGATCTCACTCGACGCCGACGCCTCGAAGAAGCTCGAGGGCACCGTGACGAGCGTCGCCAACGTCGGCGAGCAGAAGCCGAATCAGGACTCGAAAGTCTTCGAGGTGAAGATCCAGGTGACGAAGTCGGATACGACGCTGCGTCCCGGAATGACCACGGCGAACGCGATCGAAACCGCATCCATTCCGAACGTGTTGTCGATCCCGCTCGAGGCGCTGGTCAACGAGGGCGGATACGCGTATGTCTACAAGAAGGACGGCAGCCACATCGTGAAGCAGATGATCGAGACGGGCACGATGAACGACAACGAGATCGTCGTGCGGCGCGGGCTGACCAAGGACGATCGCGTGCTCCTCTCGATTCCGACCGACAAGACCGGCATCAAGACGGAAACGATCCCGGGACTCAAGCCGATCACGGCGACAATGGGGTCAGACACCGCAAAGGGCGTTTCGCTTCCGGCTGCCACGAAGCAGCCGGTCGCGCGGCCGACAATGACGAAGCCGAAAGGCTGATCCGTGGCCGCCGTCGCGGTGGAGCCGGGCGGGTCGAGCCCGTCGCGCGCCCGTGCGCTGCTCGCGCACACCGTCTTCAGCGGGCGCACCGCGGCCGAGGCGGTCGCCCACAACAAATTGCGTGCGGGCCTCACGTCGCTTGGCATTCTGTTCGGCGTGGCCTCGGTGATCGCGATGCTCGCCATCGGCAACGGCGCCGAGCAGGAGATCTTGCAGCAGATGCGGCTGCTCGGTGCGAACAACATCGTCGTCACGCCGATCGTCGAACAGAAGGAAGGAAAGGTCGACAAGGACGAGGGAAAGAAGGAGTCCAAGAAGTTCACCCCCGGGCTCACCTATCTCGATGCCCAGGCCATCAAGGCGACGATCCCCGAGGTGTCGGCGACGAGCAGCGAGGTCGTGGTCAACAGCGTCATCACGCGCGAGGGGCACAACCGCTCCGGCAAGATCGTCGGGGTGGACTCGACCTACTTCGACGTGATGAATCTGCACCTCGCTCAGGGCTCGCAGTTCAGCGCCATCCATTACGCCGAGGCCCGGCCCGTCGCGATCATCGGCCAGGGTGTGAAGACGCGGTTCTTCACGACCGAGGAGCCGATCGGGCGGCCGATCAAGGTGGGCAACCAATGGCTCACCGTGGTCGGCGTGCTCGAGGATCGCAAGGTCTCGGCCGAGACCGCGCAGCGCCTGGGCATTCGCGACGCGAACATGGACGTCTACGTGCCGCTGCCCGCGATGCTGCTGCGATACCGCAATCGCGCCGAGGTCACACAGCAGGAGATGGAAATCGCAGCGCGGGCGTTCAATTCCACCGACTCGTCGGAGACGGACGACCAGCGCGCCGAGAAGCGAAACTACAACCAGCTCGACAAGATCGTGGTGCAGGTCGACAAGTCGACGGCCGTCACCGCCGTGGCCGACGTCATGCGCCGCATGCTTCAGCGGCGGCACAACGACGTGACCGACTTTGAGATCAGCGTCCCCGAGCTCCTGCTCCAGCAGGAGCAGCACACGAAGATGATCTTCAACATGGTGCTCGGCGCCATCGCCTCGATCTCGCTCGTCGTCGGCGGCATCGGGATCATGAACATCATGCTCGCGTCGATCCTGGAGCGCATCAAGGAGATCGGCGTGCGGCGCGCCGTGGGTGCGACCCAGAAGGACATCGGCGCGCAGTTCCTGAGCGAGGCCATCATGATCAGCCTCGCGGGCGGCGTCGCCGGCATCGACGTCGGCGGCATTCTGAGCTACAGCATCGAGCGCATCTCCAAGATTCACACGATCGTATCGCCGATGTCGGTCCTCGTGGCGTTCGGCGTGTCGGTGGCCGTCGGGCTGGTGTTCGGCATCATGCCGGCGAGCAAGGCGGCGAAGCAGGACCCGATCGTGTGTCTGCGGTATGAGTAAGCGCGATCTCCGCTCCCGACACCACCAACCGTGAAGTGCCCCATGTTTTCGTCGCGCCTGTTTCTCCTCGCCCTCGTTTCGCCGCTCGCACTGCACGCCCAATCCGCGCAAACGCTCACGCTGCAGGACGCCATCGTCATGGCGCAGCGGCAGAGCCCGGGCGCGCAGATCGCCCGAAGCCAGCGTGACGCCGCCCGCTGGCGCGATCGCGCCTTCAACGCGCGGCTGTTGCCGCAACTGTTTCTACGCGGCGACGCGGCGAATCTGAACCACGGCATCAATGCCATCCCACAACCCGACGGCTCGACGTTGTTTCTCGGGCAATCGCAGAATCAGACGTCGTTCCAACTCGGGTTTGACCAGCGCATTCCGCTCACCGGGGGGATGATCTCGATCGGCTCCGCGCTCACGCGCTTCGATCAGTTCAGCAGCCAGAACAACACGAAGTATTGGCAGACATCACCTGTCGTCGTCACGCTGCAGCAGGATCTTTTCAAACCGCGTACGATCGTGTGGGACGAGCGGATCCAGTCGCTGTCGGCGAGCGTGGCCGAGCAGGGATATCTCGAGGCGCGCGAGGACGTTGCGGGCAGTGCCGCCGACGCATTCTTCAATCTCTACGCGCAACAGATGACGCTCGCCAACGCGACCGCCAACGCGGCGATCAACGACACGCTCTACACGCTGAACAAGGGGCGCTTCGAGGTGGGCAAGATCGGCGAGAACGATCTGCTGAAGAGCGAGCTGGCGCTCTTGCGCGCGCGCGCCGCGGTCGACGACGCCCGTCTGGCGCGCGACCGCGCCGAGGCCGCGCTGCGTCGGTTGATCGCCTACCCGGAGGACCAGCCGATCTCGATCGCGACGCCCGACTCGATCCCGACCATCGACGCCGATCCGGAGCTCGCGGTGAAGGAGGCGCTCAAGAACTCGAGCACGATGGAGCTGAATGCGCTCGACGACGTTCAGACAAAACGAAACAGCACGGCGGCGAAGCTCAACAATCGGTTCAACGCGAGCATCGTCGCCAGCGCCGGGTTCAACCAGACGTCGCCGATTTTCGGTGACGCGTATCAAAGCCCGCTGGGCAAGCAGACGCTGACCGTTGGCATCAACATGCCGATGCTCCAGTGGGGCGCCGGCCACGCCGATGTCGAAGGGGCCAAGGCCGACGAGCAGCGCGTGGCCGCCAACAACAAGCAGCGTCGTGACGTGCTCGTCGAGGATGCGCGCTTCTCGGCGCTCCAACTCCAGCAGGCGCAGCGCAACGTGCTCATTTCGGCCAAGGCAGACACGGTGGCCGAGAAGCAGTTCGATGTGGCGCGCAACAGGTACATCATCGGCAAGATCACCAATACCGATTTGTACAACGCGCAGACGGAGAAGGACGCCGCGGTGCTCGCGTACGTGCAGGCGCTTCGTGGCTATTGGACCGCCTACTATCACCTGCGTCGCGTGACGCTCTACGACTTCGCGGCAAAGCAGGAGATGGCGGACAGGCCGGAGCACAACACTCCGGAACACCCTTGACAGCCCCGCGTCCCGCCCCTAGCATGTGGACCATGACTCGCGCCGCCGCCTACCGCTATTACTACTACTTTGCGACCCCTCTCCCGGGCCGTTGGAGTCGTACGCGGTAGCATCGGCAGACACCGCGAACAACGCAACGACCCGTGGATTCCACGGGTCGTTTTTCGTGTGTCCCCATCCCGCCCCGGTTTTCTCACCATGATCATCATCACCCGTCCCAACGTGTCAGACGCCGAAATCGACCACATTCGCGAACGCATCGAGGCCGTCGGCATGCGGACGCACCTCTCCCGCGGCGAGCACCGCACGATCATCGGCTGCATCGGCGACGAGTCGCTGCTGCACGAAGTGCCCCTTCGCTCCCTCCCCGGCGTCGAGTCGGTCACGCCGATCCTCAAACCGTACAAGCTCGCCTCGCGCGAGTTCGCCGTGGACCGCACCGTCGTGCGCGTGGGCGGACGGGACGGCACCGCCACGTTCGGCGGTCCGACGATCACCGTGATCGCCGGCCCGTGCTCGGTCGAGAGCCGCGGCATGCTGCTCGACACCGCGCACGCGGTGCGCGCCGCCGGCGCGACCATGCTTCGCGGCGGCGCGTACAAGCCGCGCACGTCGCCGTACGCGTTCCAGGGACTGGGAGCCGAGGCGTTGCGGCTGCTCAGCGAGATCCGCGCGGAAACCGGGCTGCCGGTCGTCACCGAGGTCATGGACACACGCCAGGTCGACCTCGTTGCCGAGCACGCGGACATGCTGCAGGTGGGCGCGCGCAACATGCAGAACTTCGCCCTCCTCGCCGAGCTCGGCCACGTGCGGCGACCCATCCTGCTCAAGCGCGGGCTCTCGGCCACGATCAAAGAACTTTTAATGGCTGCCGAGTATATCATGGCCAATGGAAACCACGACATCGTGCTGTGCGAGCGGGGAATCCGCACCTACGAGACCGCGACCCGCAACACCCTCGACATCGCCGCCATCCCGGTGCTCAAGCGCGAGACGCATCTTCCGGTGATCGTCGACCCGAGCCATGCCGGCGGCGATGCCGCGCTCGTCGCGCCCCTCGCCTTCGCGGCGATCGCCGCGGGCGCCGACGGCCTCATCGTCGAGGTCCATCCGGATCCCGAGAACGCGCTTTCGGACGGCGATCAATCGCTCGCGCCGCCGGCGTTCGCCACGATGATGCAGCAGCTCGAGGCCTTCGCGGCCGCCACCGGCCGCTCCCTCGGACTCGAGGCGCCGAGTACGTGGGCCGTGGCATGACCGACTCCGCGCCGAACACCGACGCCCTGGCCGAGCTCGCGCGATGCCGCGCCGAGATCGAGCGTATCGACCACGACATCGTCGAGTTGCTCGCCAAGCGACTCGCCCTTGGCAAGCGCACCGGTGAGCTCAAGCGGCTCGCCGGTCTACCGATTCTCGATCCGACGCGCGAGGCGGCCGTGATCCGCCGCGTGACTGGTGTGGCGCGCGAAGCCGGACTTCCGTCCGAGCCGGTTCGTGAGGTGTTCTGGCAGATCGTCGGCATGTCGCGTCGCGCGCAGGACGAAGGGCACGAATGATGGAGGACGACTTTCGAAGCGCGGCGATCGTCGGGCTTGGTCTCATTGGCGGATCGTTGGCGCGCGATCTGGCCGAGCGTGGCGTGCACGTTCGCGCCTACGACGCCGATCCGCGTCATTTGCGGTCGGCGGTGCGGGACGGATTCGTCGCCCAACCGCTCGATGCGACGCTCAGCGGCGTGTGCGACGCCGACGTTGTCATCCTGGCCGTGCCGGTCGACGCGGCGCCTGACGTGCTGCGACAGATCGCTCCCTACGCGACACATGCCCGATTGATCACCGACGTCGGCAGCACCAAATCGCGGATCGTCGCGTTGGCCGGCGAGCTCGGGCTCGCACAGAACTTCGTGGGGTCGCACCCGTTGGCGGGCGATCACCGGTCCGGTTGGGATGCGTCGCGGACCGGGTTGTTCGCCAATGCTCGCGTGTACATCTGCCCGCGCTCGAAGCCCGCGGGTGCCGTCGTCGAGCTCGCCGCGGGCTTCTGGAGACGGCTGGGCGCGAGCCCTGTGGTGCTGAGCGCCGAGGACCACGACCGCCAGGTTGCGTGGACCAGCCACTTGCCGCACATGCTCTCGGCGGCGCTCGCCCTGGCCCTGGCGCGGACCGGCGTCGAGCGCGGCGACCTCGGCCCCGGAGGCCGCGACATGACGCGCCTGGCCGGCGGATCCCCCGACCTCTGGACGGCGATCGCGCGCGACAACGCCGCGGCGCTCGATTTGGCGCTCGCCGGCGCTGAACGCGAGCTCGCGGAGATCCGGACGGCGCTCGCCCGCGCCGACGCAGCCGACCTGCGCGAACGCTTTGCCGCCGCGCGTGCTTGGTTTGACGTCTGACGCCGTGGCATTATCGTCTTAGTGTCTGACCCTGTTTCGTCGTTCCTCGGCTCCTTGTTCCCGGGTGATCGTCTATGCCGAACTCACACGGCCGTTTCGTCTGGCACGAGCTCGTCACGTCGAACGTCGATGCCGCGGCGTCGTTCTACGCACAAGTGGCAGGATGGAAGACGCAGCCTGGCGACTTCGACCCCGAGTACACGATGTGGGTCAAGGACGCGACGCCGCTCGGCGGGCTCATGGCGCTCGGCAGCGATCTCGAATCGCGCAAGGTGAAGCCGCACTGGCTGCCATACGTCTACGTGTACGACGTCGACGCGTGCACTCGTCAGGTGAAGACGCTCGGCGGGCAGGTGCGGTTAGGTCCGCACGAAGTCCCGAATGTGGGATCGTGGTCCGTGATCAGCGATCCACATGGCGCGATCATCGGATTGTACGAGCCCGAGGCAAAGGTGCCGAGCGAAGACCATAGACCTCGCGGCGGCGAGTTCTCGTGGCACGAGCTCGGCACGATGGACTACAAGGCCGCGTTCGCGTTCTATCACGCGCTGTTCGGATGGGAGAAGACGAGTGAGGCCGACATGGGCGACATGGGCGACATCGGCGCCTACTTCATGTTCGGAAAGCGGGGACTGGCGTACGGAGGCATGTTCAACCGGCGACCGGACATGCCGCCGCCGAACTGGTTGTCGTACATCCTGGTCGACAGCGTTCAGAGCGCCGTCGATGGGGTGAAGAGACTCGGCGGGGTGGTTCACCGGGGACCGATGGACGTGCCCGGCGGACCGACGATCGCGATCTGCTCCGACCCGCAGGGCGCCATGATCGCATTCCAGGGGCGGCCGGCAACCGGCTGACGGCCTCTCGCTCAGAACTCTCATACAGGAACGCATGCCCCGGCTTTTTCGCCGCGCCGCCGCCACGGTTGTCGCGGCCATTCCGCCCCGGTAGGAGAGCCGCCTGGCCGGGCCGCCGGCGCTTCGTGGAACACCGCTTGCTTTTTTGATCGGTCGATGACGAGACCGATCTCTCTGCTCGCGACTGTTGCGCTGATCGCGATCGCGGCGCCGCGCCACGAGTCGGCCGCCCAGACGGCGGGGGACTCTGGCGTATCGCTCGTCGCCGATTTGGCGCGGCGAAGGCTGTCCATTCGGGCGGGAGACAGCGTCGTCGCCAGCTTCCCGATCGCGATCGGGCGCGGCAGCAAACCGACGCCTGCCGGTGATTACAGTATTCGAAAGATCATCTGGAATCCCACGTGGGTTCCACCGGACCAACCGTGGGCGAAGGACAAGACGCCACAACCGCCGGGTGCCAAGGACAATCCGATGAAGACCGTGAAGATCTTCTTCAAGGAGCCCGACTACTACATTCACGGCACTAGCGAGGTGGAAACGCTCGGCGAGGCGGCATCCCACGGATGCCTCCGCATGGATCCCGACGACGCCTATCGTGTGGCGCGCTACCTCATGGAGCACGGCGGCGAGCCGCGCGACGAGAGTTGGTTCTGGCGCGTGCTCCACTTCCGGAGCGAAACAAAGACGGTCTATCTGGATCATCCGATCCCGTTCACCGTGACGGGCGAGTGAGCGTCGGCTGCCACCCGGGAATGGCGGAACGGCTGGCAGGGACCGACCCCATGCGGTTACCTATCCAGCCATCCTTTCATCCGCGTGTCTCCCATGCCCAACACGGCGCCCGAGCTTCTGTATCTTCTCCACGGTGATCCGGCCGAGTTGGCCGAGACGCTCGCCGGCATGCGGGCGGCTGACATCGCCGAATCGCTGCGCGACCTGCCGCCCACGGGCGCGTCCAAGGTCATGGCGGCGCTGCCGTTCGATCTTGCCGTCCAGGTGTTCGACGAGCCCGAGCTCGACCATCGATACGAGATCGTGCAGCGCATGGAGACCGACGCCGCCGTCGCGCTCATCGAGGCAATGTCGGCCGACCAGCAGGCCGACCTGTTTCGCGAGCTGCACGCTGAGGCCCGCCAACGTTTGCTCGGCAAGCTCGACGATGACACCCGTCGCGCGCTGACGGCTCTGCTCCGCTACCGGGCGGAATCGGCCGGCGGCATCATGACGACGGAAGTCCTGACCGTGCCGTCCGACTGGAGCGTCGACCAGACGCTCAACTACATCCGCGAAGTCGCGCGAGCCAAGGAGACGGTCTACGTGATCTACGTGCTCGACGACGACGAGCATCTCATCCACGTCGTCTCGTTGCGCCAGCTCATGGTCGCCGACCGATCCGCCATCGTGCGCGAGGTGGGCGACCGGCGGCATCCGGTGCACGTGTCTCCGGACACCGATCGCGAGGAGGTGGCGCGCGTGATCGCGAAGTACAATCTCCTCGCGGTCCCCGTCGTCGACGACGAGCACCACGTGCTCGGCATCGTCACGGTGGACGACGTCATCGACGCCATCGTCCGCGAGCAAACGGAGGACGTCCAGAAGTTCGGCGGCATGGAGGCCCTCGGCGCGCCGTACATGGACATCGGCCTCGGCCGCATGATCCGCAAGCGCGCGCCGTGGCTGTGCGCATTGTTTCTTTCAGAGATGCTCACGGCGACCGCAATGCAGCGCTTCCAGTCGGAGATCGATCGCGCGACGCTGCTGGCGATGTTCATCCCGCTCGTCATGAGCTCGGGGGGAAATTCGGGATCGCAGGCGACGTCGCTGATCATCCGCGCGCTGGCGCTGGGAGAGATCAAGCTGCGCGACTGGTGGAAGATCGCGGTTCGCGAGCTGCCCACGGGACTCACACTCGGCGCCATTCTCGGTGTGATCGGCTTCATCCGCATTCTGCTGTGGCAGCGGCTCGGGTTCTTCGATTACGGCGTGCACCACATTCTCGTCGCGCTGACGGTCGGGTGTTCGCTCGTCGGCATCGTGACGTTCGGATCGCTCGCCGGATCGATGCTCCCGTTCGTGTTGCGCCGACTGGGCTTCGACCCGGCGTCGGCGTCGGCGCCGTTCGTCGCCACACTCGTCGACGTGACCGGCTTGGTGATCTACTTCAGCGTCGCGTGGGTGATCCTGCGCGGAACGCTCCTGTAGTGCGCCGTGTTGAGCGGCGGGGCGCGCGCTCATGGGGCGGCGGCCGCCTGCGCGTCGTGATGCCGCTTGACGGCCTTGGCAAGCGACTCCGCAAGGCCGATCGTGGCGAGCCCAATCAACAGGTGGGCAAGTCGCACGGCCCAGTGCGCGCTGCCGATGAGCAGCGTCGTCTGCGCCATGCCGAACCAGAGCACTACTCCGGCGACCAGCAGCGTGACCAACGGCAGCGCACGATGCGGCAGTGCAAAAAGCGCGATGATCGCGACGATCCACACGAGCAGCACGAACAGAGAGCCGACCGCCGAATGGAACGCTATGGCCGACGGTGCCCAGCCGAACCAGATCGCCAGCCCGACGAGGATCTGAACGACACCAAGCAGCCGAACGAGCATCTGCAGGACCGCGATGGTCTTTCGCATACGGGGAATAATACGTCCCCGGCCGAACTTCAGGCGCGGCGAGCCGAGGCGTCGCGGCTCAGGTTCTTGCCGAGGCGTACAGCCCCACGAGAGTTGCTCGCGATACCGGTCCGCGCCTTCTTCGCCATCGTATCGCCCGAATAATTTCCGAAGACACGATAACCGAGATCCACCGGCGCAAACGGCCCGGCAGGGTGATCCATTTTGTAACAGGGGAGCGCCGCGAGCATCGCGGCGCTCCCGATCGGGCCGATAATCAGTTCGCTGACTGCTTGTTCAGGAGGTTCTGCGCCGCCTGCATGTGGGCGACGAACGCCGGCGCGATCTTCGTGACGAGGTCCTTCACTTCCTGGTTGTGGAGTGCCGGAAGGAGGGTCGTGTTCACGGCGTCGATGACCGCTTTGTGGAAGTCGACCTCGTGCTGCAGGAATGCTTTGTCGAAGTCCTTGCCACTGAGGCTGTTCAATTTCTTCACCGCGGCGGCGTGATCCTTCGCCATCGCGAAGTCTTTCGGGGGAGTCGGAGTCACGTTCAGCTTCTTGGCGAGATCACGTCCTTGTTGGCGAACCATCTTGTGGTCGCGGGCGAGCATGGCGCCGAAGTCGCGCACTTCCTTGTTCGACCCTTTCTTCACCGCGATCTGACCGGTCTCGATGTCCCAGGTGTTGGCCGCGTCGAAGATCGCGACGATGGTCGGGTCGTCGAGCTTGGCGGCGCCGGCTTGCGCGGCCTGTGCGCTGGCGACCGACGCAATACTGAGGGTGCTCGCCGCCGCGAACGCGGTGGCGGCGACGACGCGGGAAAGCCGAATGGTGAACATGGTGTGTCTCTTCTCCGTCCGATTGCAGGGTGGATACGACGGGGCGCCGGTGCGCCCAACTGTGATGATCGTAGGTGAAGCGGGATGATTTGTCAAGAAATTTCTTGACTAATTCGGAGCGGACTTTACCTTTGCATGGTACGGGGGTTGAACATGCGTTGGTGGGAGACATCGATCGGCGGGGCGGTGCGCGGCCGGATCATCGCGCTCTTGAGGCGCGGCGAGCGGAGCGTCGAAGAGCTCGCGTCGGAGCTTGCCGTGACCGACAACGCCGTTCGCGCACAGCTTCAGGCGCTCGAGCGCCATGGCGTGGTCCACCAGGCACGGATTCGCCGAGAGGGAACCGTGGGAAAACCGGCGACGATGTACGCGATCGCACCGAGCGCCGAGTCGCTGTTCTCGTCGGCGTATGCTCCCGTGCTCAAAGCACTGCTCTCGTCGCTGGAGCAGCGGCTCGATGGTCCCGAGCTCGACGCGATCTTTCGCGACACCGGTCGCCGGCTCGCTGAGCAGGTGGCGGGCGCCGATGGCGACTCGCCGAAGTCCCTCGAGGCGCGGGCCCGCGCGGCCGCCACGCTGCTATCGGCGCTCGGTGCGGAGATCGACGTCGAGCGGGCGACGGGTGGATATCTCCTGCGCGGGCATGCGTGCCCGCTGTCGGAGGCGGTACACGCACAGCCCAAGGTCTGTCATGCCCTCGAAGAGCTGGTCGCCGGCATTACCGGCGCCCAGGTGCGCGAGTGCTGCGACCGTGACGGCCACGCCAAATGTCGTTTCGAGGTCCTACGTTCGGCCTGACGGCGCGTTACTTCTTGCAGAGATAATCCAGCGCAACCTGCGATAGGGAGCCCTTGAGCGCCGGCCCGTAGCCCGGCTGCGCATTCACCTTGCGTTCGGCAACTTTGTTCGTCTTTTCGTTGATGTAATAGACGCTCTCCTTCACGGCGATCGTCGATTTGGCGCAGTCGAACATCGCAAGATGCTGTGAGGTGGTCCAGGCGCCCTGCGGCGTTTGAACGGGAGGCTCGAACCGGACGCGGACACGCGCGGTGACGATGCCGTTGACGGTTTTGACGCTTCGAGGGTCGACATATACCGAATTGCCCGACGACGTCTTGCCGATGTCCTTCCAGCGGCCTTGAGCGTGGACCGGCAGCGAGAGTGCGGCCACCAGCAGGGGCGGAAGCATGAGAGTGTGCATTCTACAACTATGGGTCGTCCTCGGGCCGTTTGACAACAGCGCGCTACGTGCGGCGACTGCCGCGGACCAGGACCGGTGCCGGGCGGTGGCCGGCTTGGAGTGTCGTCCTTAACGGCGTTTCAGTCGCGGCGTCTTCCAACGACGCCAGGACCAAGTCGCCCCTCTCGCTGGTGAGGAGATCCCCATGCGTATTCCGACCGGCCCGACCGCGCTGCATCCGGAGATCGACCCGTCCAACGAACAGGCCGTGGGTGCCGATCCGAGCGAACGGGGATCTCGCCGGTCGTTCGTTTTCTTCGGGGCATTGGCGGCGACGGCGATGCTCCCCCGGGCTTCGCGCGGTCAGGCGCCCTCCAGAAAGCGCCGCGCGATCGAGGGCGATCCGTCCGACACGTCGCCGGCGATCGTTCCGCGCGAGAGCGTCACGGCGTTCGCGGAATGGGACAATCCGGTGACGAGGCTCGTGCGACGCGTCACCCTCGGGATCACACCGGCCGAGGTGGCGCGGGCAAATCAGCTGGGGTGGCAGGGCTACCTCAACCACCAGCTCAACTATACCCGCATCGACGACGGCGCCGTGGAGTCGTTCGTCGCGCAGAAGTATCCGTTGCTCTCGCAGACGTCGGACCAGTTGTTCAGCGCCGCGGCCGGCGACGTGAGGAACCAGCTCGTCGAATCGACCATCTATCGCGCCGCCGTCTCGGGACGGCAGCTCTATCAGCGGATGGTCGAATTCTGGAGCGATCACTTCAACCAGGACCTCGACAAGGTCGGCTATCTCCTCATCGCCGATCAGCGAGACGTCATCCGCGCGCATGCACTCGGGAAGTTCCCCGACCTGCTCAAAGCGAGCGCGCACAGCCCGTCGATGTTGGCGTACCTCGATCAGGCGTCGAGCCGCAACAAGGCGCCGAACCAGAATTACGCCCGCGAGATCATGGAGCTCCACACGCTCGGTGTCGACGGAGGGTATACGCAGACGGACGTCGCCGAGCTATCGCGCGTGCTGACCGGCTGGACGATCCAGGGACGCGGCACGTTCGTGTTCAATCCCGCGATCCACGACTGGGGCGCGAAGACGGTGCTCGGCGTGACGATTCCGGCGGGCTCGCCGTCGCTGGGGCAGGAGGGCATCAAGGAAGGCGAGCAGATGCTCGACGTGCTCGCGAAGCATCCGAGCACGGCGCGGTTCATCGCCACGAAGATGCTGCGCTGGCTGCTGACGCCCGACCCGACCGAGACGCAGATCAGTACGATCGCGTCGGCGTACCGCGCCACGGGCGGCGACATCAAGGCGATGATTCGCGCGATGCTCAACGATGCGTGGCTGCCGGCCGCGCCAATGAAGCTCAAGCGGCCGTTCCACTACCTCGCGTCGGCCCTGCGGTCCGCGACGCCGTCGGTAACGGCGCTGGCGCCGATGAATCAGCAGCTCACGGTGCTCGGACATCCGATCTTCAACTGGGACACGCCGGACGGCTTCCCCGACAAGATCGAGTACTGGGCGGGAAACATCGTCCCGCGATGGGCGTTCGGTACGTCGCTGTCGAATTTGAATTCGGCGAGCACACTCGCCGTCGACACGGCGCCCTACCGCGCCGGCTCGCCCGACGCGGCGATCGACCTGATCGACCAGAACTTCTTCGGCGGGGAGATGCCGCTCGTGACGCGTACCGGTCTGCTGTCGTACATCAAGGCCGGAACGTTCACCGATGCGCGCGTTCGCGAGACGATCGCGCTCGCCATCGGCGCCAACGCCTTCCAGTGGTACTGAAGTGGTACTGAAGTGGTACTGAAGTGGTACTGACGCGGTACTGACCCGGAGCGTGACGATGGACGACCAACACGACGCCGACTGCGGCTGCCAGGAGTACAACGAGCTTTCGCGGCGCCAGTTCCTGGCGACGACGGCCGGCGTCTCGGCGGCGGCGTTCTTCCCGGCGTGGCTGCCGAAGATCGTGATGTCGAAGAACTATTCGTCGACACGCGACATCGTCGTATCGGTGTTCCAGCGCGGCGGTGCGGATGGTCTGAGCCTCTGCGTTCCGTTCGCCGACCCAAACTACTACACGTCGCGCTCGACGATCGCGATTCCACAGCCGGACGCCACCTCGGCGAGCAAGGGAATCAATCTCGACGGGTTCTTCATGTTCCCGCAGGCGATGGCTGGTGGCGCGGCGGGCACGGGCGGTCTCGTGCCGGCATTCAAGGCGAGCGATCTCCTCATCGTGCATGCCACCGGCCAACTGAACAACTCGCGCTCGCACTTCGACGCGCAGCGCTACATGGAAGTCGGCAAGCCGGTCGACCCGTCGCTCGTGACGGGCTGGCTCGGACGCCATCTGGCGAGCATCCCGCCGCTCAAATCCGGCGCGCCGCTCCGCGCACTCGGCGTCGCGAGCGGATTGCAGAAGACGCTCGTCGGTGCGCCCAAGACGCTGCCGATCGCCGATCCGACCAACTACAGCATCGGCGGGACCGTGGCGACGCAGCCGCAGCGCATCTCATTTCTTCAGGGCGACTACGTCGGTGCGGAGGAGCCGCTCCATTCGGCGGCACTCGATGCCACGAATACCGTGAGCCTGCTCAAGTCGGTCAACTTCACGGGCTACGTTCCCGCCAACGGCGCCGTCTATCCGAACAGCTCGTTCGGTCGCGCCCTGCGGTCGGTCGCGGTACTGATCAAGAACGACGTCGGCATCGAAGCCGCGCAAGTCGACCTCGGTGGATGGGACACGCACTCGGCCCAGGATCCACTTGCCGGCTCGATGTTCCGGACCATGCAGGACTTCTCGAACTCGCTGGCCGCGTTCTACGCCGACGTCATCGCGACGGGGTACGCAGTGACCGTGGTGTCCGTCTCCGAGTTCGGGCGCAATGTGCGGGAGAATGGAAGCCAGGGCACGGATCACGGCCGCGGTACGGTGATGTTCGCCATGGGCAAGGGAATCGCCGGCGGCCGCGTGCTCACGAAGAACTGGCCGGGCCTGGCTCGCGACATGCTCGCCGACGGTCAGGATCTCCAGGTGACCGTGGACTACCGGGACATCCTCGCCGAGATCGTACAGCGGCGATTAGGGAATCCTAATCTCGATATCGTGTTTCCGACGTGGAATCCGACGATGCTCGGTGTCACGCGGTGAGGATGGAAGTGAATCCCCGACAGAGGCGGCGGCCACGGAATCCACGTAATCGACGGAATCAGCACGGAGTGGCTCCTTGTGCGGCGAAGGCTCCGATCGCCACGAGGCCGGACGATGCTTGTTTGACACGGCCGCTCGGGAGGCCACGCGAAGCGTCCCGAGCGGCCGTGCAAAAAAATCCGGCTCGTGGCGATCGGAAGGCTCCATACTCACCGAGTCATTCCGTGCTGTTTCCGTCGATTCCGTGGATTCGGTGGTTACCCGTTGGGCCGCCGATCGTACAAGGAGCTGTCCACTGATCTCGCGAGCAGCTACTGCACCACGATGTCGCCAGTCATGCCCGGATGGACGAAGCAGTTGTAGTGGAAGGTGCCTTTCGTCGAGAATACGCGCGGAATGACGCCGTTTTGGGTCACCTTGATGCTCGCCGGGGCGCCGGGCGTGGGATCAAACGTCACGTCGTGGCCTTCGCCGTTCGAGGCAGGAACGATGTTGAATCGGATCGTGTCGCCCTGGGCGATCTGAACGAAGCTCGGGCTGAAGACGGAGTTGAGCGTGAAGACGTCGACGGACTTGTTGTGTGATACCGGTGGCGTCGTCGAACCGGAGTCGGCACCGCAGGCCGCCGCGAGGATGAGCGTTGCACAGGCGAGGACACGCATGGGATGGGACCAATGAAGGAGACCAGACGGCGCGGTTCACTGTTTCGTTGGACGAACGGCCGGCGGCGTTCGTTAGCGGTCATCGCAACATGCGCCACGCTCGCCGCGGCTGCCTGCGGCGGAGACTCGCCGAGCGCGCCGGCTGCGCCGAAGACGCCCGATGGGACCTACGCAATAACTACGGTGAATGGCAAGGGGCTGCCGGTCGCGATCTTCGCTGATACGAACTTCACCTACGAGGTCACCGCCGGCTCACTGGTGCTCACGACCGACGGAAGGTTCTCCATCGTGACGACGTTTCGTCAGACGGTTCCCAACAATGTCGAGATATTCGTCGACAGCACTGGCGGGACGTGGGTTTTGAGCGGAACCACGGTTCAGCTCACCAACGGCGACGACGGGTCGTCCGACAGCGCGGCGTGGGCAAACGGTCAGCTCACGTTCGCGGAGACAGACGGGACTACGACGACGACCTACGTCTACGCGCGAAAATGAATTGGTGCGGGGTCTAGATGGCGCGGGCGAGCGCGTCCTCGTAGACTCGCAGCACGTCGCTACGGCCGAGCAGCCCGGCAAAGCGTGGGCTGCCTCCATTGGCGTCGACGACCGGGAGCGCGTCGAGACCACGCGCGTTCATCACGGCGAGTGCGTGGCGCAGCGAGTCGCGCGGGGACAACGGATCGACGGGCTCGGCCAAGTCGGCGGCGACGATGACGGCGTCGAGATCGCCGCGGGAGAGGATCGCGTCGCGCAACACATGATGACTGACGAGCCCAACGAGCGAGCCGTCGCGATCGATCACCGGCAGCACGCCGTGCCGCGTAGCGGCGGCGGCCGCCACGAGATCGTCGATCGATGCGTGAGCCGGGACGACACCGACCTCCGGGTCGAGCGCGTCGGCGACGTGCGTGCGATCCATGACCGTCTGATCGACGCCGTGCGCCAGATGCTCGCCGCGCCCGGCGAGCCAGCCATCGTACAAGCCGTGGGGTGAGTAGCGGCGCGCCGTCGCGTACGCGATCACGGCCACGATCATGAGTGGTACGACGTACGTGTAGTCGTCCGTCATCTCGAACACGATGAAGATGGCGGTGAGCGGCGCGCGCGTCGCGCCGGCGATCATGCCCGCCATGCCGACGAACGCCCAGGCGTGCGGGTGGATCACGCCGACAGGAAGGACCGCGGTACCAAGCACGCCCAGGCCGCCTCCGAGCGCGGCACCGATGAACAGCGTCGGCGTGAACACGCCGCCCGAACCGCCGAAGCCGAGCGTAATAACGGTGGAGAAAATCTTGGCGACGCTGATCGCGATGAGCGCGTACCAGGCGAGCCCGCCGAAGATCGGCTCCGGGATGGCGAGATGCCCATTGCCGGCGAGAAGTCCGCGCGAGGCGATCGTAATGAGCCCCGTGACGGCGCCGGCGGCGAGCGGCCAGACCCACGCCGGACCGCGCATTCGCTTGCCGGCCGAGATGGCCGCGAGGTAGGCCCGCGCATAGCCCGCCGAGAAAAATCCGCAGGCGATGCCGAGGATCGGATAGAGGAGGATCTCGAGCGGCCGTGTGCTGGCCGGAATACGCGACGCGAAAATCGGATGATTGCCCAGAAATGGCCGAACGGTGAGCGCGCCCACGACGCTCGCGATGACGACCGGGCTGAACGCGCCCACCGAGAACGAGCCGAGAATTTCCTCGAGGGCGAAGAATGCGCCGGCGAACGGAGCGTTGAACGCGCCGGCGATGCCGGCGGCGGCGCCGCACCCCACGAGGATCTTCAAATGACGAGGCTGGAAACGAAGGCGGCGGCCGAGCGACGACCCGAGGCCAGCGCCGAGCACGGCGACCGGTCCTTCGCTTCCTGCCGAAGCGCCCGATCCGAGCGTGAGCGCCGAGGCGATGGTCCGCACGATGACGGGTCCAGTGCTGATCGCACCGTCGCGCTTGGCAACGGCGAGCTGCACGTCGGGCACATTCTGGCCGTCGGCGATTCTCGCCCGCCGCACGACGAACCACGCTGCCCACACTCCCAGGCCCGTGAGCAGCGGACGATAGAACGCTTGTCCGAGCACCGGCAGTCGCGACTCCGGCAGTTGGATCAACACGAAATGCGCGAGATCGATGAGGCGATAGAAGCCGACGACGCCAAGTCCGCTCGCGATGCCGATGAGCGTGCCGAACACCATCAGCGTGGCGCCTTCGTCCCAGTCGCGACGCTCGAGCCACGCGAGGAGCCGCTCCATACCGGGCGCTATCCGCCGAGCAGAATCCTCAGGCATTCTCGCACGGCACTTCGGATGAACGCGTCGACCTGCTCGTGTTGATTGTCCGGACCGAGCCGGGACGCGGGCAGCGCGGCACCGATCCAATCGCGAGTGTTCCACAGTCCGTTGCCGGCGAGCTCGCCGCGCGGCGTGCGGGCGTTGGGCGACGGGTGCATGTTGACGTAGAAATAGGGCTCCTGCCAATACTCGTCGCCCGGCTCCATGCCGGCGCCGACGGTCTTGCCCGGCGCGGCGTCGATGAGCGTCGCGATATCGAAGTGATGCGGCCAGCAGCGAACCGGAGACGAGTTCGGCGTGACCGAGGCGAATTGCTCGAGCACCGTCGCGGCGTCGGCGTACCAATGCGCCAGCTCCTCGAACAACGCCGTCCTCGCCCCGTCGAACGATGCGCCGGCGTCCACCGGATGCGACGGGATCTCATAGTGCCGCTCGAGCGTGTACCGCGCGGCGTCGAATCCATGTTCGGCGAGTTGCGCGCGAATCCACGTCGACGCGTCGTCGATCGTCCGGCCGTCGAGCGGGTAGGTGCCGAGCACGCTCGCCCGCGCGTCGAGAACGAGAACCGCGAGCTGATGGGGTCGAACCGCCAGGCGCCTGGCGGGAGTACCGGCCCGGTTGGACGCGAGTGCGCCGATGGCGTCGATCCACTCGAGGTTCGTGTGGCTGTCGTCCGGCCGCGCCGGCAGATACGAGATTCCGAATGATGCCGCGAGCTGCGCGGCGTGGTGGAATTGCAGCCGCGCGTCGGCCAGATCGGTGGCACGGCGCGGATCAAGCGGTCGCCATTCCGGTCGACCACCCGGTCCGGCGCCGTCATACACCGCCGTACCACTCGTACCCGCGATCGCTCCAGTACCCGCCGTTGCGCGCCGGCATGAACGTGATGCGCGTGAGATATTTCGTGTTCTTGTATCCCAGCTTGACCGGCGAATAGATCCGTGCCGGCGCGCCCCACGCGGGGTTGAGGTAGTGGCCGTCCTGCGCATAGACGACGAGCGTCTGCGGGTGCATCGCGCTCTCGATGTCCCAGCTCTCGTGGTAGCCGTTGTCGAACGATTGGAAGTCGACGTAGCGCGCGCCGGGACGCATGCCGGCGAGGCGGGCGATGTCCGAGAGACGGACACCCGTGCGTGTCGCGACCGCCGTCCATCCCTCGACGCAGAAGTGATCGAGTCTATATCCGATGCGGGGGAGCGCGGCGAGATCCGCCAACGAAAGTTGGAGCGGCCTGTCCACCATGCCGTCGACGGCGAGCCGCCACGCGCCACGCGTTCCCTCGTCCCACACAGGCACCGCATCCGAGATGAAGTACGACGGGAAGTGCGAGCCGGCGGTTTTCGCGCCGGAGGGCGCTACGTCGATCGACGTGTGACGGAAGAGCACGCGCTCCAGCGATTCATTCTTCCGCTCGGCGAATTTGAGCAGCGACGCCGCCGATTTTGGACCCATCGAATCGCAGGCGGCGAGCACTAGTGCGCCGAGCGTGCCGCCGCTCGCCGCGAGAAAGCGGCGGCGATCGATGCCGATGCGCTCCGCGGGGTGCGAAAGTCCGCGCGGCCGCGACGCGTCGCGAGGCTCGGAGTCGTCGCTCATTTGTCGCGCGGCAGCAGGTGAACGAACGGCCGCGCGTTGCGCGCTTCGGGCGAGTGGTCCTCGCGATAACGACCGGTGATCATCGCCGGAATGGAGTACGGGTCGACCGTGAACACCATGAACACATGGCCGATCGTGAGAACGACGAGCAGCAGCATCGCCCAGAAATGCCAGTAGCGCGCCCACACGTATCCGCCCATGAGGTTCGTGAGCCACGCCAACTGGACGGGCTTCCAGATCGCGATGCCCGTCACGACCGCGATGACGCCGGCGATCGGCATTGAGAAGTATGCCATCCGTTGCAGTGCATTGTGCTTGCCCTGTCGCGGATGATCCTTTCGGATGGTCAGGTAGAACTTCACCATCTCACGCACGTCTCTCAGCACACCGCGCCGCGGGACGAGGTCGCGCCACTCGCCGTGCAGGTAGATGAATCCGAGATAGACGAGGCCGTTGACGACCAGCACCCACATCATCGCGAAGTGCCAGTTGCGCGCGCCCGCGAGCCAGCCGCCGAACGTCAGATTGTCCGGAATGGGCTTTCCCGCGAATGGATAGCAGCAGAACGTCTCACCGCGACGGGCGAATCGGGGGTACGCATTGAAGATGCGCAGCCCGCTGCCGACCATGATCGTCAGCGCGATCACGTTCACCCAATGTGTGATCCGGACTACCGCGTGGTGTCGTTTCATGCGTTTCCAAATACTAACCCGTAGAGCAGCAATGCCAAGACGATCGCCGTCACCACGACGTATGTGCGATCGCGCTGGAGCACGAAGGCCACGAGCGTGAACGCGACTCGAGCCACCGGCGTCGCGATGAGCAGCAACAGCCCGAGCTGGGCGATCGAGTCGCTCTGCCCGGCCATGGCGCCGCGCCAGATTCCCAGAATCGACCGAAGCCCCTCGGGTGCTGCATGAAACACCGAGTATGCGACCGGCGTTCCTCCATGGTGCGCGAGCAGGAGCACGCCGCCGACGAAGACGACCCCGGCGGCGACCAACACACCGAGCTGCAGCAGCCGTCCGATGACCTGCTCGACCGCGTGGTCGCTGATGTGCGCGGGCTCGTTCGTCACATCGACCCCGTGATTCCTTTGTACAGCATTTCGGCCGCCGCCACGACCACGACGCCGGTAAAGACCTGCCGCAGCAACCGCGTGTTCACGACGGTCAGGATCCGCGCGCCGAGGAGCGCGCCGCCGAGGACGCCGAGCATGACCGGGAACGCGATGGTGGGCTCGATGTAGCCGCGATGGAGGTAGACGCCCGCGCTCGCTGCCGCGGTGACGCCGATCATGAAGTTGCTCGTGGTTGTCGAGACCTTGAACGGCAGGCGCATCATCTGGTCCATGGCGAGGACCTTCACGATGCCCGATCCGATGCCGAGCAACGCCGAGAGGATCCCCGCGATGAACATGAGCCCGAAGCCGGCAGGGACGCGCTCTACCGAATACGCCTGGAGACCGGCCGTGGTCGGATAGTTCGAGTCGAGACGGAGTCGCGCCGACCATTTGTCGGGCGTCGTCAGCAACGCGTGCTCTTCCCGCGGCTGCATGGATCGGAAGGCCGTGAAGAGGAGGATCAGGCCGAACAGAATGGCGAGGAGGCTCGTCGGTGTCACGCCCGCCAGGGCCGCGCCCACCAGGGCGCCGGTGGTCGTGGCGACCTCGAGGAAAATTCCCACGCGCACGTTGGTGAAGCCTTCGCGCACGTAGGCTGCGGCCGCGCCCGACGAGGTGGCGATCACCGACACGAGCGATGCGCCGATCGCGTATCGGAGATCGACGTGGAATACCAGGGTGAGCATGGGGACGACGACGATCCCACCGCCGAGTCCGGTCAGAGCGCCCAACAGACCGGCGCAGAACGAGCCGCCGGCCACCAGGAGCGCGAATGCGATAGCCGTCATCGTCGCGAAATCTGGCGGCATCAGGTCGCTGACGTTAGGGCTCGCTCCAGCGCACTCGGCACTGGCCCGCAATTCGCCCTTATGTAACGCCATGATACCCGAATCGAACGCGCTCCGAAGACGATCGCTCGGCTCCCTCCGCCTCGTTGCGCTGACCGGCGCAATCGCCGCGATCGCGTTGCTCGGATGCAAGCGGGAGCACCACGCGCAGGGAGAGATCTCACGCAATTGGACCCCACCGCAGCAGGAGGCATATCTTGGCGTTCCGGCCGCCGCCGTCCGCGAAGCGATCCAACAGCGGCTCGCCGCCGCGCGGCCGAGCGCCGTGAGCGCCGATCAGTGGCACCACGTAAAAGGTCTCTACGGGACCTTCTCGAACAACCTGCTCTGGCTGGACGACAAAGGGGTCCACCAGCCCCGCGTCAGCGCACTGCTCAACGCGGTGGCCGACGCAGACAGCGACGCCCTTCGCCTCGACGATTATCCGCTGCTCGACCTGCAGCGGTCGCTCGTCGCGATCGGCACCGAGAAACCGACCGCCGAACAGTTGGCCGAGGCCGACGTCATGCTGTCGTCGACGTTCGTCGCGTACGGCGAGAGCATGCTGACCGGACAAACGAACCCGGCCACGCTTGGACAGAACTGGCACATCGACGTCCGAGAGGAGCGAGTGGACAGCGCGCTCGACCGAACGCTGCGCGAGGATGATTTCGGCGCGGGGCTGGTGCGCATGCGTCCGCAGGACCCGGGGTACGACTCGCTGCGCGTGCAGTTCGTTCGCTTTCGGGAGCTCGTGTCGCGCGGCGGGTGGGATTCCGTGCCGAGCGGACGGCAGTTGAAGTCCGGCGACACCGATTCACCGGCACGTCTCGCGGCCCTTCGCGCGCGGTTGAGCGCCGAAGGAATTCTGGCCGACTCCGGCGCAACGGTCGTTGCGGTCGCCGACAGCACGTCGGACAGCATCAAACGCTCCGCCAGGTCGACCCGCGCCGAGCGCACGGGACCGAACGTCTATGACCGCCGGCTCGCGGGCGCGGTGGCGGCGTTCCAGGCGCGTCACGCCATCGGCGTGGACAGCATGCTGGGCAAGGAGACGGTCGACGCGATGAACGTTCCGGCGACGTATCGCCTGGCGCAGATCGCGGCGAATCTCGAACGGTACCGTTGGATGCCGCGCGATCTGGGCAGCCGGTACATCATCGTCAACGTTCCGCAGTTTCACCTCGAGGCGTTCGACAGCGGCCAGAAAGTGCTGGAGATGAAGGTGATCGTCGGTCAGGAATACGAGGACAAGGCGACGCCCGTGTTCA
>Ga0157370_10001195_pt1 | contig 32389 bp, 23 predicted proteins | sample C35metaG_FD_113463 | JGI IMG/M metagenome (GOLD analysis project Ga0157370, IMG submission 113463) | Corn rhizosphere microbial communities from Kellogg Biological Station, Michigan, USA - C3-5 metaG | ecosystem: Host-associated > Plants > Roots > Rhizosphere > Soil | place: USA: Michigan...
AACCGAGCATCAGCGGCAGGGCGCCGAGCAGGGCGGCGAGGGTGGTCATGATGATCGGCCGAAAGCGCGTGAGGCACGCTTGGTAAATCGCCTCCTGCGGCGACAGCCCGCGCTCGCGCTGGGCTTCCAGGGCGAAGTCGATCATCAGAATGCCGTTCTTCTTGACGATGCCGATCAGCAGCACCAGCCCGATCAGCGCCATGATGGAAAAATCCTGCCCGCACAGCCACAGCATCACCAGCGCGCCAAGACCGGCCGAGGGCAGGGTGGAGATGATGGTCAGCGGGTGCACGAAGCTTTCATAGAGCACGCCCAGAATGATGTACACCGCCACCAGCGCCGCCAGAATCAGCCACGGCTGACTGGCCAGCGAACTCTGGAACGCCTGTGCCGCCCCCTGGAAATTGCCGCTTATTTCCGCCGGCATACCGATGTCGAGCTTGGCCTGGTTCAGTTCGCGCACCGCGTCGCCCAGGGCCACGCCGGGCGCCAGGTTGAACGACAGGTTGGCGGCCGGAAACATGCCGTCGTGGGCAATCGACAACGGCCCGCTGGTGGGCACGTCGACCTTGGCCAGGGCCGATAGCGGCACCATCTCATCGGTTAGCGGCGAGCGCAGGTAGAAGAAGTTAAGGCTCTCTGCTTTGCCACGCTGCTGCTCGTTGAGTTCCAGAATCACCTTGTACTGGTTAGTCTCGGTCTGGAATTCACTGATTTGCCGCTGCCCAAAAGCGTCGTACAGCGCTTGGTCGACATCGCTGGTGGTCAGCCCGAAACGCGCCGCCGCGCTGCGGTCGATGCTGATGTGGGTGATGCTGCCGCCCAGTTGCAGGTCGTTGGACAGGTCGCGAAATGCCGGGTTGCTGCGCAGTTTGTCGGTGAGGCGCTGGGTCCACAGGTTAAGGCTTGGGCCGTCGTTGCTTTTCAGCGTGTACTGGTACTGGCTGCGGCTGGGGCCGGCGCTGAGGTTGATGTCCTGGCCGGCGCGCAGGTACAGCACGATGCCGGGCAGGGTCATGAGTTTGGGGCGGATGCGGTCGATGAACTCGCTGGCCGATACATCGCGTTCACCCCGTGGTTTGAGGGTGATCCAGAAGCGGCCGTTGGCGATGGTCTGGTTGTTGCCGGATACGCCGACCATATGGGAAAACACGCTGACAGCTGGATCGGCGGCGACGATTTTCGCCAGCTCGCGGTGCTTGGCAACCATCTCGGAATAGGAGATATCCGCTGCCGCCTCGGTGGTGCCCAGCACGAAGCCGGTGTCTTGCACCGGGAAAAATCCTTTGGGAATAAACACGTAACCGACCACCGCCAACACCAGGCTGGCGCTGAACAGGCCAAGCATTAACCGTTGGTGATTCAGGGCGCGGCGCAGGCCGTGGTCATAGCGGCTTAACAGCCAGTCGCCGAAGCCTTTGCGCTCGCCGGTGTGGTGGGCTTGGGCGCGCATAAACAAGGCGGCCAAGGCCGGCGCCAGGGTCAGCGATACCACCACGGAAATCAGAATGGTCGAGGTCGCGGTCAGGGCAAATTCCTTGAACAGTCGCCCCACCACGCCGCCCATAAACAGCAGCGGAATAAACGCGGCAATCAGCGAGAAGCTAATGGACACCACGGTGAAACCAATTTCGCCGGCGCCCTTGATCGCCGCTTCGCGCATGCCTTCACCGGCTTCCAGATGCCGGTGAATGTTTTCCACCACGACGATCGCATCGTCCACCACAAAACCGACGGCAACGACGATGGCCACCAGCGTCAGGTTGTTGAGGCTGAAACCCATCACATACATCAGCGCAAAGCTGGCAATCAGCGACACCGCTAACACGCTAGTGACAATCAAAGTGGCCGACCACTGGCGCAGAAACAACGCCATCACCGCGACCACCAGCAACACGGCAATCAGCAGGGTAATTTCCACTTCGTGCAGCGAGGCGCGAATGGTTTGCGTGCGGTCGTTGAGCACGGAAACCTGCACCGACGCCGAAAGCATGGCCTGCAAGCGCGGCAGCTCGGCCTGAATACGGTCGACGGTGTCGACGATATTCGCGCCCGGCTGGCGGAAGATCACCAGGTTGAGCCCCGGCTGGTCGTTGGACCAAGCCTGCACATAGGCGTTTTCCGCGCCGTCGATCACCCGCGCTACATCGTTGACCCTAACCGGCGCGCCATCTTTGTAGGAGACGATCAACTGGCCGTAGTCTTCGGGGTGAAACAACTGGTCGTTGGTGGCCAGCGTGGAAATGCTCGACTCACCGTACAGCGCGCCTTTGGCCAGGTTGAGGCTGGTTTGTTGCAGCGCCGTGCGCAGGTCGGCAAGGGTCAGGCCGAGGGCGGCGAGTTTGTCCGGCGAGGCTTGTACACGGATAGCCGGACGTTGCTGGCCGCTGATGTTGATCAGGCCAACGCCATCAATTTGGCTGAGCTGGCGGGCCAGAATGGTTTCGGCCTGGTCACTGAGTTCGGTGCCGGGCATTTGCGTGGAACTGACGGCGAGGATCAGCACCGGGCTGTCCGCCGGGTTGACCTTGCGCCAGGTCGGCAGGCTGGGCATGTCTTGCGGCAGCTTGCCGGCGGCGGTGTTGATGGCCGCTTGCACTTCCTGGGCGGCGCTGTCGATGCTCTTGTCGAGCGTGAATTGCAGAATCAGGTTGGTCGAGCCCAGGGCGCTGGTTGAGGTCATCTGTGTCATGCCGGGAATGGCACTGAACTGCACCTCAAGCGGCGTGGCCACCGACGAGGCCATGGTGTCCGGGCTGGCGCCGGGCAATTGGGCATTCACCTGAATGGTCGGAAACTCAGCCTCTGGCAACGGCGCCAGCGGCAGCTGCGGAAAAGCCACCAGCCCCAGCAACACCAAGGCGAAGGTCAGCAGCAAGGTGGCGACCGGATGGTCGACACACCAGGCCGATACCGCGCCGCGCCCGGTCACGGTTGCACCTGTGCCGTGGTGGCGGGTTCATCGCTCAACACCTCGATTTTCGACCCCGGCTTCAAGCGCGACTGGCCATCGCGAATCAGCACGGTGCCGGCCTGAATCGCCGCCGGTTGCACGCCTTGGATAATGTTCAGCTCGCTGTCTTGGTACAGCACCTTCACCGGCACGCTTTCCACCGTGTCGCCGTTAACGCGGTACACGAAATAATTCTCCAGCCCGCGCTGCACCACCTGCGGCGGCACCACCAGCGCGCCTTGGTCGACTGCGGTTTGCACCTTCACCGTGACCAATTGGCCCGGCCACAGGGTTTGCTTGGCATTGGCAAACTCGGCCTTGGCCCGCAGCGTGCCGGTGCTGGCGCTGACTTGGTTGTCGATCAAACGCAACTGGCCCTGGGCGAGCAGGGTGCCGGTTTGTTCGTGGTCGCTGAGGTAGGCGTTGACCAGCGCCGGGGTGGGCGCGTTGAGCAGCTGCTGCAAGGTGGGCAACAGGTTTTGCGGCAAGGAAAACTCCACCGCGATGGGGTCGATTTGCGTGACGCTAAACAAGCCCTGGGCATCGCTGACGCGCAGGAAATTGCCCGGATCGACCGTGCGAATCCCCACCCGGCCAGCGACCGGCGAGCGAATCCGGGTAAACGACAACTGCACCTGCGCCGCTGCAATCGCCGCCTGATTGCCCTGCACCGTGGCCTTCAACTGGTCAGTCAGCGCCTGCTGCTGATCGAGGGTTTGCTTGGACACACCGTCGTCAACGCTGAGCAACTTGTAGCGCTTCAAATCGACCTCGGCGACATGCAACTGCGCCTGCGCCTGGCCCAACTGCGCCTTGGCCTGATCGAGGCTGGCGCGAATGGCCCGGTCATCAATCTGCGCCATCAGGTCGCCGGCCTTTACCCATTGGCCTTCTTTCACCAGCAACTGAGTGAGCACGCCATCGATCTGCGTGCGCACCACCACGCTGTGCAGCGACAACACCGTGCCGATGGCACTGATAAACCGCGGTACGTCTTGCTGCTTAACCGCCACTACGTGCACGGGTATGCCTACAGGGCCGGCAGTTTTGGTTGTATTGGGTTTCGGTAAAACGTTTTTCAAAGCGAGGGCGGCAGCCGCCACCAGCACGAGGGAGATCACGATTTTGCTGCGAGTGCGCATGCGGATGACGCCAAAGCTGGAATAGGGGAAAGGTAGCGTGCCGTTATACCGGGTCGAGGCGGTCATGAGGGTGACGGGTAAATGACCGGGCTGTCAGTTTCGGGGGGGGGATTCCCGCCTGCGCGGGAATGACGGTGTTGGGGTTGGGGATGACGTTCTCGCCATCGCTTAGCCTCAGTCTCGCAAATCTCACGTCATGTACACACGTCTACGCCAAAACCTCCGTCATTCCCGCGAAAGCGGGAATCCAGAGTTTCGGACGTTACGGTGCTCGTCGCCAAAGCCTGGATCCCCGCGTTCGCGAGGATGACGGGGGTTGGGGTCTGCAACATCGTCACCTTCAACACTCTGGATTCCGAATCGTCGGACCGCCGCCTGCGCGGGAATGACGGTGTTGGGTTGGGGAATGAGGTTCTTGCCCCGCAACTTTTAGTTCAGATACGGCAAACCGTTGGACACACCTCTACGCCAAAACCTCCGTCATTCCCGCGAAAGCGGCGGTCCGACGATTCGGAATCCAGAGTTTCGGACGTTACGGTGCTCGTCGCCAAAGCCTGGATCACCGCGTTCGCGAGGATGACGGGGGTGGGGTTTGCAACGTCGTCACCTTCAAGATTCGGAATCCAGTGTTTCGGACGTTACGGTGCTCGCCGCCACAGCCTGGATCCCCGCGTTCGCGAGGATGACGGAGGTGGGGCTGCAACGTCGTCACCTTCAAGACTCTGGATCCGCGCGTTCGCCAGGATGACGGTGTAACCGGTTGAAGCACCGTCGCCCCCTCAAGCACCGCTGCCAATTGCCCCCTCAATGCCCAGTCAACTCCCCCAACAACTCATCCTTCAACCGCTTCAACTCCGGCGCCGCGCGATCCCGAGGGTGGGGCAGGTCCACGCGAATTTCGTGCTTGATGCGCCCCGGATACGAGTCCAAAACAATCACCCGATCCCCCAGGTACAGCGCTTCTTCAACATCATGGGTCACCATAATCATGGTGCTGCGCTGTTGCACCCAGATGCGTTGTAACTCGCCTTGCAGGTGCACACGGGTGAGGGCGTCGAGGGCGCCGAGGGGTTCGTCGAGTAGCAAAATTTTCGGTTGGGTAATCAGTGCCCGGGCAATCGCGGCCCGTTGCGCCATGCCGCCGGAGAGTTGATGCGGGTACGCCTGTTCAAACCCGGTAAGGCCAACCAAGGCGATGTGCTCAGCCACGCGTTGTTGTTTCTCGGTGTTGCTCTGCGCCTGGTTTTTCAGGGCCAGGGTTATGTTTTTCTCGACCGTCATCCACGGGAACAAACGGTGGTCCTGAAACACGATGCCGCGTTCCAGGCTGGTGTCCGTGATGCGCTGGCCGTCGAGCAGAATGTCGCCGTTGTAGTCGTTGTCCAGGCCGACGATCAGGCGCAGCAGGGTGGATTTGCCGCAGCCGCTGGCGCCGATAATGCTGACGAACTCGCCCGGATTTACGTTCAGGTTGATGTTCTGCAGCACCTGCAACGGTTGCCCTTCAATGCGGTATTGCTTGGAAAGCCCCTGAATCTGCAGGGCGCCGGGGAGGGCAAGATGCGCGGCCAGCGGAGCTTGTTTGAGTTGTGCGTTCACAGCGATCACCTATCCACGAATAGAACGCCAGCGCAGCACGTAGCGGCTCAGGCGGGAAAACAGCAGGTTCATCAGGTAGCCACACAGCCCAATGCACAGCACGCAGACCACGATGATCTCCATGCGTGCGCCGGCCTCGGCGTTCATCATCACGTTGCCCAGGCCAGGGCCGGACGACAGAAACAGCTCGCTGCCCACCGCCGTCACCCAGGCAAACGCCAGCGCATGCAACACACCGTTGGCCATGCTCGGCACGGCGGCCGGCAGCAACACGTAAACAAACTGCTGCACGCGGCTCAGTTCCAGCACGCGGCCGACCTCGCGGTAGCGTTTGTCTACGCCGCTAAACCCTTCGTAGGTGTTGAGCACCATGGGGTAGAAGGCGGCGAGGGTGACGATCAGAATTTTCGAGACTTCGCCGTTGCCGAACCACATGGCGATGAGCGGAATCCAGCCGAGCATCGGCACCTGGCGAATGGAGTGAAACAGCGGACCGATCAAGCGGTCGGCCACCTTCGACAGGGCCATCAGCACGCCCACTGTTACGCCAAAGCCAATGCCCAGCGCCAGGCCAGTGGTGGTGCGCGCCAGGCTGGCGAGCAGGTTGGTTTGCAATTCGCCGTTGCCGAGCAACTCGACAAACGCGGCGCCGATGGTGTTGACCGGCACCAACGCATAGGCCCAGGTCGCGCCCTGACGCGACAGCGCGTCCCACAGCAGCACCAACAGCACCGGCAGCACCAGGCCGCGCAACGCTTTCAGGCGGGTTATGTAGTTCATGCTCATCTCCTAGCGGGCTTGCCAGCGGAACAGGCGGCGTTCCAGCAGGCGAAAGCCGAAATCCAGGCCAAAGCCGATCACGCCGGTCACCACCACGCCGACCATCACAATGTCGATGCGCAGCATTTGCCGGCCCATTTCAATCATCTGGCCCAAGCCGTTGTCAGCCGCCAGCAGCTCGGCGGCCACCAGCACCACCCAGGCGCGGGTCAGGCTGATGCGCAGGCCGGTGATAATCGGCGGCGCAGCGGCGGGAAAGGCGATTTCCTTGACCAGCGTCGGCCACGGCAGGCGGTACACGTTGGCGACTTCGAAATAGCTGCGCGGAATCGCCTTCACGCCTTCGCTGGCCGCCAGGGCAACGGGGAAGAACGCGGCCTTGGCGACGATGACGATTTTGAAGGTCTCTTCGATGCCAAAGAACAGCACGAACATGGGAATCAGGGCGATGCTGGGTATCTGGCGGATCGCGTGAAACAGCGGCCCGCAATACACCTGCACGGTTTTCGACAGCGCCATCAGCACGCCAAACGCCAGGCCGGCGAGCGAGCCAATCACAAACCCAAAACCCAAACGGCTCAGGCTGTTAAGCAGGTGCTCTTGCAGGTCGCCGCTGGCGAGCAGTTCCTGGAACGCCTCCAGCACATGCAGCGGCGGAATCAGCAGGGTTTTCGGGAACCAGCCATCGGCCGTCGCCCAACTCCACAGCGCCAACAACGCCAGGGGCGAGATCAACCAGGTGAGCTTGCCGCCATAGTGTTTCCAGTCCAGGGCCATCTCACACCTCACTTATCAAAACGGGCCGGGCGTGGCGGCGTAGCGCGCGCACCCAGCAGAGAACGGCCATGCCCAGCACCACGGGAATCCAGCACAAAAACAGATTGGCCAAACCGAGGTAGTGGCTCAGCACGCCGCCGAGCATGGCGCCGCTGAAACCGCCGACCATGCTGGCCAGGTTGAAGAGCCCGGAGATCTTGCTTTTGTCCATGCTGTGCTCGCTCATCTGCGTCATGTTGACCAAATGAATCAGCGCCGTGCCGGTGCTTAACAGCACGCCGCCGAGGGCCAGCAGCCAGTAGTTCTGCGCCAGGCCGACGAGCAGCAAAGCGCTGATCGCGGCGCTTAGGCTGACCACATAGGCGAACACGCGGCCCAGGCGTTGCAGCACATACCCGAGGCTGAACAGCGCCACCACCGAGGCCAACCCTTGCACCATCACCAGGCTCACAGCTTGGGTCTGGCTGAGCTTGGCGACGTCCATGGCGAGCAGAATGATGAAGGTGCCAAACAGCGAGCCGGTGGCGCTGCCGACCAATTCGATCAGGCAGCTTTGGGCGATTTCGACGTTGCCGATCATGCTTTTGATATCGCCCCACATCCCCAGCGCAGCGCCGGCCGCTGCGCCGTCGGCAGACGCTGGCGGTGCATCGCTCCAAAAGCCCAGGCTGTAACCGGCCATGGCGCCAAAGGCGAGGCCGATCACGACAAAGCCGAAGGTGAAACTGGTGCTCGAACTCAGCCAGTTGCCGAGCAGCGGGCCAATCAGCCCCATGCCCACCGTGAGCGCGCCGCGATACCAGCCGGCCTTGCTGCTGCCGATATGACGCAACTGCTGAAGGAAGGCGCTGTTCATCGACACGATGCGAAACGGAATGCACAAACCGATCAGCAACCGAGCCGCCGCTAACCACAGCCAGTGGCCAAACAGCGGAATCGCCAGGTTGAGCAGCATCGGCCCCAAGCTCGCGAGGAAATACACCCGGCGCGCGCCGTAGCGGGCAATCACGAAGCCGGCCGGCAGGGTGAGGAAAATCATGCCCAGCGATTCCATGGCCGAGATGATCCCCACCTGCATGGCATTGGCGCCCAGGTGCAAGGCATAGAGGGTGGTGACGATTTTGGCCATGCCGATGGTGGCGCCACTGAACGCGGCCAGAAGCATGAAATTGAGCAGGAAGGTGGTGCGCGAGGTGTTCACAAATCAGTCCGTCGCTAACACAGCAGGCGCTTGCGCTGCGGCAGTGACAGGGAGGGGCTTGGCCATAGGTAATCCTTGAGGTTTTTCTTAATGCCTTGGCTAGAGCAAGAGCTGTACCAAGGGCTGCACGCTAGCAGTGGCGGGGGGTTGCGGGCGGGGTGTTGATGGGCGGGCAGGGTGGGTGCTGGTGGGGTGTTGCTGGAGCAGCAGTGGGTTGATGCGGCAAAAAGCAGCCCTCACCCCCAGCCCCTCTCCCGCAAGCGGGAGAGGGGAGCCAGAACGCGGTGTGCTTTAGTCCCCTCTCCCCAGCGGGGAGAGGGTTAGGGAGAGGGGAGCTAAAACGCGGTCTGCTTTTAGTCCCCTCGCCCCAGCGGGGAGAGGGTTAGGGAGAGGGGAGCCAAAACGCGGTCTGCTTTTAGTCCGCTCGCCTCAGCGGGGAGAGGGCTAGGGTGAGGGGGCTGCGGTCGCGACCGGTGTCAGAAGTCATAACTCACACTGGTGTAATAAAACGCCCCCTGACCGCCTTCCGGCGAGGTGATGCTGTATTTGGCCACGCCGTACAATTGCGGCCCTTCGAGCTTGTCCGGGTGGCTGTCGAACAGGTTGATGGCGCCCACCGACACCTTCAGGCCCTGCTGGAAGCGGTACGACACATCCAGGTCGGTCACCCACTGCGCGCTGAAGGTTTGGTCCAGCGCCGGGTTGCTGGCGTTCAGCGCCTTCCACTCGCCATACCGGCGCTCGGCCAGGCTGATGCCCCAGCCGTCGTATTGCCAGTTGGCACCCAGGGTCAGCTTGGTTTCCGGCGTGCCTTCTTCAATCAAGCCCTGGGTGGTGCGGCCGACGATCTGCTCGCCGCGAATCCGCCCGACGTCGCGCAGTTGGGTGATGTCGGTGTGGTTTTTACTGAAGCCCAGGCTCAAATCCAGGTTGCCGAACTGTTGCAAGTCCCAGCGGTAATTGCCGGTCAGCTCCACGCCGCGTGTGCGCGTGTCGGCCACGTTGGTGAAGAAGGCGGCGCTTTGAATGTTGGCGTACGGCGTGCCGGCAAAAATCGGCCCGACCACGCTGGCCGGCAACTGGTCCGACAAGGTGATGCGGTTTTCGATGTCGATGCGATAGGCGTCTAGCGTTACCGACGCATTGGGCAACGGGCGCCACACCAAGCCCAGGGAATAGTTGGTCGACTCTTCCGGCTTCAACGCCGCGCCGCCCAATGCTGCCGCTTCCGGGCTGTCGGCGCGCAGGGTGCGTTGCTGCACTTCCACCCAGTTGCCGCTGCCGCTCGGCTGCTCGACCACCTGCACGCTGAACGACGAATAACCGCTCTGCACCAACGATGGCGCGCGGTAGCCAGTGCTGGCGGTGGCCCGTGCAGCCAACTCGGGGGTGAAGTCGTAGCGCAACGACAGCTTGCCGTTGGTGGTGTCGCCAAAGTCGTCGTAGTGCTCGGTGCGTGCAGCCAACCCGGCTTGGAATTTCTCGCTCAACTGCGCTTCGGCGTCGATATACGCGCCAAGCACGCGGCGGTCGAGCGACACGGCGTCCACCTGGGTGATGCCGGAAAAGTAGCCGGGCAGGCGACGACTGGTGATGGGGTCGATGGTGTTCAGCAGCGGGCCGGACCGCCAGCCAGCCGGGTCGCCTTCGTTAAGCTCGTAGCCTTCCTTGCGCCAGGCCAGCCCCGCCGACAAGGTCAGCGGTTTGAACAGCAGGTCGGTGGGGAATTCACGCACCCAGTCGAGGGTCAGGTTGGTTTGGTCGGCCTGGCGCTCGCCGGTGTAAATCTTCGACGGGCTGGCCGCGCCCCAGCTCGGGTTGATGGCGTTGCGGTCGGTGGAGTCCACCGTGTTGTTGCCGTAGTTGGCCGCCAGGTCGAATTTGCCAAGCAGCGACGATTCATAGCGCAGCCCACCCGTGAGCGCGTAATCCTCCAGGGTGTAGCGGGTAATCGGCACGCGGCCGGTGGGGTAACGCTGCGAGGCGGCGCTGCCGTAGTTGGTGAACAGCACGCTTTGCGGGTCGAAAAACCCCTCGGCGTCGGTATTTTTATGGGCGTAGGTGGCGAAGCCGTAGGCGGTCAAACCTTCGCCAAGGCCCAGCTCGCTGTTGAGCAAAAAGTTGTACTGATCCGACACATTGCCCGAACCCCAACGCCAGGTGCGATTCGCATCGTTTTGCTCGCGCGGTGTATTGATGCTCGGTGAGCTGGTGTAGAACTTGCGGTTGTCGGGGTTGGTGTCGCTGGCGGGGTCTTGGCTGCCGGCATCGAAGCTGGCCGTGACAAAACCATCGTTGGGCAGGGCGAAGCCTTTCCAGCCGCTGAGCTTGCGTTGAATGCCGTCGCCTTTGTCATAGCCGCCGAAACGGTAGCCAGCGCTGCCGCCTTCATCCTTCTCTTTGAGCACGATATTGATCACCCCGGCGATGGCATCCGAACCGTACTGGGCAGCGGCGCCGTCGCGCAGTATTTCCACGCGCGCAATGGCGGCCAGGGGAATCAAGCTCAAATCCACCGCCGCTGCGCCACGGCCGTTGACCAAGCCTTGGCGGGTGATATTGGCGCTGCTGTGGCGGCGCTTGCCGTTGACCAACACCAACACCTGATCCGAGGCCAACCCGCGCAGCGACGCGCCTTGGGCGATGGATCCGGCAAACGCGCCCTGGGGCGCTTGCGGAAAACTGAACGAGGGCGACAGCGCCGTGAGCGCGCCAGACAAATCTTGCGCGCCGGTTTCCTGCAGTTTTTCCGCGCTGATCACATCAACCGGCGCCGCGCTTTCCAACGCCGTTACATCGCTGCGACGGGTGCCAACGACCACCACCGTGTCGAGCTGCGGTGCGCTATCGGCAATGGTTTTTTGCGGGGCTGCGAAGGTCGATTGAGCGGTTGCGGACAGCGCGGCGATGATGGCCGTGGTGAGTAGATTTAGACGAAACATCCTGGTGATCCCTATGAGTAATACGTGGGGGGTGAACGCTCATGGGTTGTCCCTTTGCTTGTGCGTGGGGTGGGCAGAGCAATGGTTGTGCCAGGGTTTTTATGCGTTTTATATCAAGGGGTTGCTGGCTGTAGTTAAGGTGGTTTATATCAATGTGTTGGTGAAGCAGCAGGCGATACGCATCACGTTGCTTGTGTAGGAGTCAGCTTGCTGGCTCCTACAAAAAAGCAGCCTTATCCGCTAAACCCGAGCCAAAAAAAACGGAGCACCGAGGTGCTCCGTTTTCATTGCCTGAACCCCTCATCAGAATCGGCTGGTCACGCTGACGCCGACGGTGCGTGGGTCGCCGTAGGTGATCACGTACTGCCCGCTGCCAACCGCACCGTTGGGGCGACCATGCACTTGGTAGCGACGGTCGGTGAGGTTGTTTACAAAGCCGGTGACGCTGAGTTTCTCGTCGTGGTTGAACCAGCTCAGGCGCGCGTTGGCCAGGGTGTAATGGTCCTGGCTGAGGGTGTCTTCATCCTGGCGGTCGGCGAGGAAATACTCTTTGCCGCGGTAGCTGGCATCCGCCCCGGCGACCAACTTGCCGGCGCCACCCAAGGGAATGGTGTAGTCGGCGCCCAGCGAGATCACCTGCTCGGGCGAGCGCACGAAGCGGTTGCCGCTGTAGTCGCCGGTCACCGCGCCGGTGGTGGGGTTTACGTTTTTGAAGTCGGTGTACTCGGTGTCCAGGTGCGACAGCGCTGCGCGCAGGTGCAGGTAGTCGGTGGCTTGGGCTTCCAGTTCCAGTTCTGCACCTTTCACCGTGCCTTCCGCGCCGTTGGTAAGGGCGGTGGTGAGTACGTTGTTACTCACGGTCAGCAGGTTCACCTGAATGTCGGTGTAGTCGTAGTAGAACGCCGTGGCGTTGGCGATGATCCGTCCGCCAAGCCATTCGGATTTCAGGCCCAGCTCATAGGAATCCAGTTCCTCCGGATCAACCGTGGTCAACCCCGACAAGCCGCCCGACAGCCCGGTGTTGAAGCCACCCGAGCGGAAGCCGTGGGCGTAGCGGAAGAACACGCGCACGTTGTCGTTGATGCGGTATTCCGGCGTTACGTCGTAGGTCCAGGCTTCCCAGTCTTCGCCTTTTTTAAGATTGCCGTTGTTGTCGGCACCCAACACCGGTACGCGCACGCCAGACACGCTGCGCAGTTGGGTCAGGTTGAGGTCGATGTCTTTGTATTCCTTGGTCCAGCGCAGGCCGCCGGTAACGGTGAAATTGTCGGTGAAATCGTAGGTCAGGTTGCCGAACAGCGCGTAGCTGTCGTTGGTGTGGTCGTAGTTGAGGTCGCGGTAAACCGTGCCGGTCTGGTTGCTGGCACCGCCGTTGGCAGCACGGCCGGGCTCGACGTTACGCACGGCCGAGCTGTCCAGGTCTTCATGGAAGACGTGGGCGCCGGCCAGCCAGCGCAGGGTTTCTTGCTGTGGCGAGGCGAGGCGGATTTCCTGGCTGTATTGCTTGTATTCGTTGTCGGTGTCGGTACGGCCGGTGACTTCATAAGGGGTGTAGTCGGCGTCGATCAGCGACTGGTTGCGCAGGTAGTCGTAGGCGGTGATGGAGGTCAGTTTGTAGTCACCGATGTCCCAGTTCAGGGTCAGCGAGGTGCCGTCGTGGTCGAGTTTGTAGTCTTCGTTGACGTTCAACTCAATCTTGCGGCCGTCGGGGCGCTGGTAATTCGTCGGCGGGTAGTAGGTGCCGACCGGCAGCGAGCCGCTGCTGCCATCGCCTTTAAACTGGCGGCCATGCACTTTCCACAGCGCTTCGAAGTTGTCGCCGAACTGCCCCAGCAATTGGGCGCGGAACGCCTTCTTGTTGACGTCGCCGTAACTTTGGTTGGCGGTTTCATTGCGGGTGTAACCGTCACGTTCTTCCGAATAGATCGACACCCGGCCGGCCAGCTTGTCGTCGACCAGCGCGCCGCCGATGGCGCCGTTGACGATGCGTTCGCTCTTGGTGCCGACGCCAACAGTGCCGTAGCCGTCGGTTTCAAAGGTGGGTTTTTTCGAGATTACATTCACGGCACCCGCCGTGGTGTTTTTGCCATACAGCGTGCCTTGCGGGCCGCGCAGAATTTCGATGCGTTCCAGGTCGAACAACGGTCCGCCACCAGCGATGGGGGCGTTCAGGTACACGTCGTCGGCATAGATGCCGACCGGGTACACCGTTGCCGCCCCGGTATCACCAGTGCCCAAGCCACGGATATACCAACGCGGCCGCCCATCACCATCGGGATTTTTCGCGGCAGCGTTCGGCACAAAAGTGGTGATGTCGCCCATCGACCGCACGCCATCGGCGGTGATGCTGGTGCCATTGATGGCCGACACGGCCACGGGCACTTCTTGCAGGGTTTCTTCTTTGTGCTGGGCCGTAACCGTGACTGTTTTCAACGTCGGCGTGGTGTCGGTTTCAGCGGTGTTTGGCGTTGGCTCGGCGGCCAATAACTGGCCACTTGCAGTAGCGCTACTAAGCACAAACGCCAGCCAGATGCCTTTGGTAATTGGGTTGATCGCTAACATATTCCCTCCCGGTCGAATGAAGTAAGGCGTTGCACTCTGCTGTTGTTGAGTGGTGCTTTGCCTGAACCCATAAATAAGGTGTGGAAGGGTGATAGCAGGGACTGTGCCAGTTCCCTTTGTGGATATTTCTATAGGTGCGCTAATTTCCTAAACTGCTGATAAATAACGTGTTTGCTGAATAGATTGGGTGGGAGTACTAAACAAAAAAAGCCCCCGGTTAAATGCTCGACGAACATTTAAGCCGAGGGCCAACAGTTGCCTGTAAACCCGGCAGCACAACCTGCTGCCGGGGTGCTTCTGGAGAAGCAATAAACGCGCGTTGCTGCCTCAGCAGCAGCGTTTAAATAGCCCTGCGAGTTGTCGCGCCAATGACATGTTCCAGCACCCGCGTATCGATCCAGTCACGTACGTCGAAACGGCGCGGAATGAAGTCCCAGCGGTGCAGAAAGTCGGTGAAGTCTTGCAGGCAATGAATCGAGCGTTCATCGAAGTTGGTGCGCAGGCGTCGATGGGCGTCCTCGCCGTAAGCGGCCGCCACCCAGTATTCGCTGGTGTTCAATTCACGGGCGAGAAAACGCCGGGTTTCTTCGGGGTTGGCCCAGGCCCATTGTTCGGTGCGCAGCACGGTGTCGACGATGCGCACCGAGGCATCGAAGTGTTCTTCCAGCAGGTTGACGTCCACGGTGAGGGTGCGCGGCGTGCCGTTGTTGGCGCGAATCAGCGGGTCGGGGTGCGAGCCGGTGTCGACCACCACGCGCAAGCCAAACTCGTTGGCGAGCTGAACGGCATGGGCGCCTTTGAGGAAAATGGCGTCGATGTCACCGCGCAGCAGACCGATCAGTTCGTTGTTGCGGCGGCTATGGCGGCCGTTGTTCAGCGTGACTTCCGAACCGTACAGGTGGTGCTTCTGTTCGTCGCTGTAGGTGCCGCCGTAGGGATAGTCGACCAGCTCGACATCGCGTACTTCCAGGCCTTCGAGCTTCAGTGCGTTTTCCAGACCACGCAGGGCTTGGGCGCGGGTGAAGTCGATCTGCACGTTGGCCCATTTCGGCAGCCCGAAGCGGCGGTTTTTCAGGTCGCGCACGGTGCGCACGCCGCTGTCTTCGGTGGTCAGAATCAGCTGCACTTCATCGCTCCACGACAAGCCCAGCACGCGGGTTTCGACCCCGGCGGCGTAGGCCCAGATGGCGGGAATATTGCCGCCGTGGCGCACGGAGTTTTGCAAGTGGTGGTCGTAGTGCGCTTCGCGAACTTCACGCTCGCTGGATTCACGCAGCGATTGAATGTTGGTGCCAAACGGGCGGAAGGCTTCGGCCAGCCGACCCGATTGCACGGCAATGCCCAAGCCGGTGGGCACGGGGCTGTGGGTGTACCACAGGGTTTCTAGTGAGCTCATGGCCACTCCAGTTGAGCCCGACCGATCAGCCTGCCAGGGCCGCGTTGGCGCTGCGCAGGGTGGCTAGCGGTCGGGTATCGATCCAGTCGCGAACGTCGAACGGCTGGGGGATGAAATTCCAGCGGTGCAGGAACGCGGTGAAGTCTTGCAAGGCGGTAATGGCGCTTTCATCGAGGGCCGTGGCCAGGCGTAAATGGGCGTCTTCGCCGTAGGCCACGCGCACCCAGTACTCGCTGCTGTTGGTTTCGCGGGCCAAGTAGCGGCGGGTGTCGTCCGGGTGTTGCGCGGCCCACTGCTCGGCACGCAGCACCGAGTCGAGAATGCCCACGGCCACGTCGTAGTGCTGGTCGAGCAAATGCTGGTCAACGCTCAAGGTGCGCGGCGTGCCGTTGTTGCAACGAATCAGCGGCTCGGGGTGTGAGCCGGTGTCGATCACGGTGTACAGGTTGAGGTCGTGGGCGAGCTGGGCGGCGCTGGAGCCCTTGAGGAAAATGGCGTCCACCTCACCGCGCAGCAAGCCCAGCAGCTCGGCATTGCGGCCGTCGGCGCGGTGGCTGTTGGCCGAGGCGGAGAAGGGCGTGCCGGCGATTTCCTGAACCGGGTTGTCGCTAAAGGTGCCGCCGTAGCGGTAGTCCACCAACTGCACATCGCGCACGTCCAGGCCTTCAAGCTTCAACGCGTTTTCCAGGCCGCGCAGGGCTTGGGCGCGGGTGAAGTCGATTTGTGCGTTGCGCCAGTCCGGCAGGCCGAAGGTGCGGCCCTTGAGGTCTTTGACGGTTTTGATGCCGCTGTCGGGGCGCGTCAGAATCAACTGCACTTCATCGGCCCACGACAGCCCGATCACCCGCGTTTGCCGACCCTGGGCGCGGGCCCAAATGGCCGGAATATTGCCGCCGTGGCGCACCGAGTTTTGCAGCGTGTGGTCGAAGTGCGACTCGCGCACGGCCTGGTTGGCCGACTCACGCAGCGACTGCACGCGAGTGCCCAGGGCGCCAACGGTTTCGTCCAGCCAGCCTTTTTGCACGGCAATGCCCAGCCCAGTGGGCACCGGGCAGCGCGTGTACCAGAGCGTGTCGAGCGGTTGGCTCACGGGGCGTTCCTCATGGAGGGCCATCAGGCGCGCACCTGCACATTTTCATCCGTGCGGCTGGCGGCGGCCGGACGCTGATGCACCAGCGGCAGCACCTCCTGACCAATGCGCAGTGCCTCTTCCAAATGCGGGTTACCGGCGAGAATGAAGGTGGAGAAACCGGCGTCGCGGTACTCCACCAAACGCTCGGCAATGTTCTCGTGGCTGCCGACCAACCCCACGGTCGGGCCGGGCTTGGCCTTGGCAAAACCGGCCCACAGGTTCGGCCCCAGAATCAGGTCTTCGAAGCGGTCGACGTTCTGGTGGTAGGCGGTCTGGCGCGCGGCGCCCACCGAGTCGGAGCCGCTGCTGAAGTTCTTGATCAGCGCGCTGGTTTTGCTAGACAGGCGCTCGTACTGGGCCTTGAGATCACGCCAGGCGGCTTCTTCGGTTTCGCGGGCAAACAGGTCAACGCGCAGGCCGAAGCGCACGGTGCGCCCTTGTTTATCCGCCAGCTCGCGCACGCGCTCGATATGCGGCTTGAGTTTGTCTACCGGCTCGGCCCAGTTCAGGTACACGTCAGCGTGTTTGGCTGCCACATCCAGCGCCGCGTCGGAGAAGCCGGAAAAGTACACGCCCGGCTTGCGCTCGTTATGCAGCCCGGGCGGCAGCGAGCCGTTGTCGAGTTTGTAGATGTCGCCGTCGTAGGAGAATTTGTCGTTCTCCCAAAGGCCTTGAATGATGTCCAGGAACTCGCCCGTGCGCTTGTAGCGCAGGTCATGCTCGAGGAAGTCGCCATTGGCGCGTTGGCTGGCCGGGTTGCCGCCGGTGATGATGTTCCAGTCCAGGCGGCCACGGCTGAGGTTTTGCAGAATCGCGGCCTGTTGAGCGGCGTAGGCGGGCAGCGTCCAGGTGGCCTGGAAGGCGATCAGAAACTTGATCCGGCGCGTCTCGCGGGCCAACGCGGCGGCCACGATCCATGGCTCGGGGCCGGTGGGCAGTAGCGCGCCCTCGAAGCCGGCCAGCTCGGCGGCTTTGGCCACCTGGGCGATGTAATCGATATAGGTGAAATCATCCGGCTCGCCGTTAGGCAAACGGCCGGGCGCGATATTGCCGGGGCGATGGCTGTGGGCGCCGCGGTTGTGGTTATCGGTGCTCAGCTGCGGGCCATCGGTGCCCAGTGGCAAGCGCCAGAAGAATTCAGTGCTCATGTGCTGCTCCAAGAATGTTCGCAAGGACGTCGTGCCAGCACGATTGCAACGCCCATGCCACGCCCGTCGAACAGCCGCCAGGCCCCGTGGCTCGGGCGGTGAAGGTGCGGCAAAGCGCGGCGAGGGCGGTGATTGCTGGTGGAGCAGCAGTCGAGCAGCACTGGCGTGTCTGACAGGCAACAGCGCAGCGGGGCGATGGGCTGGCAGGCCTGTAAAACCAGGGTTTTCGCCGCTGGCACAAGTTCTGCTCTGTAGGTGGTACGGCCACAGTTTGCGTGGCGTTATCGACAGGAATCGACCATGAGCCTACCTTCACTCAATGCCGGGCAGCTGGACTTCGTTGCCCAGGCCAAACGCGACTTTTCCAAAGCTTTTCGCGTGCTCCAGGAAACCCGCACGCTGACCGCCACCAACACCTTGCAAGCCTACGTGCGCTTGCCCGACACCGACCTCGTCGTCGCCTTGCGCTCGCCGAGCCCGTGGGCCGACGAACAGAAAATCGGCGTGTCGGTCGTCAGCTACGACGGTGTGGTGTATCTCGACGAATCGCTACCCGCCGGCGCGCCCCTGAGCGACAGCAAAGAAGCCGGCAGCGGCAAGCGCTACGGCCAGGTACTGCGCGAGCGCGCCGACGTAAATGTGGTGGCGCATGTGCACACGCCGTACCTCGGCGGCTGGGCCGGTGCGCACCGCGTATTACCCCTGCGCTACGCCGCCTCGCAGCGCGTCACCCTGGCGCGTGAACTGCCGCTGTACCTGGACCGCACGCAGATTGAATCGGACTTTATCGTCGAAACCCTGAATCGCGACCCCAACATTCCGGCACTGCTGGAAGCCAACGGCGGGGCCACGTTCTGGGGTGAAAGCGTTATTCAGGTCGCCAAGCTGATTCTGCTGATCGAAGAGGGCGCCTACTTCCAGGCCCTGGCCGAAAACCTCGGCGGCTCGCAAGAATTCGGGCCGGGCGTGCTTGAACAACAATGGAAAATGACCGGGCTGTGGCCGCAAGGGAAAAAGCTGCTGGAACAGGTGGCTTGAGGGGGGAGGTGTGTTTGCAGGGAATCGCGGCTAAAGCCGCTCCCACAGTCTATCGCGGGGCCTGTAGGAGCGGCTTTAGCCGCGATGTTTTTGATCTTCAGCTATTAATCTGGCTTTTGATCTCCAGCTTTTGATCTCCAGCTTTTGATCTGGCTTGTGATCCACCCCGCACCGTTCATCGCAGGCCGAGTGGAGTCGTTGCGTAGGGGGTTGAGCGGCCGGGAGCCGCGAGAGGCGTGTCGGGCCAAGGATGGCCCGTCTCGCCGTGCCCCCGGAGTAACGACGGAAGGAGGGAACCTGGAGCGCAGCGTAAGGCCAAGGTAGGAGCTAGACCTTTTGGTTACTTTTAGGGCGATGCTAAAAGTGACTCGCGCGTAAGGCGCGAAACTAAAACGTTCAGCGCGTGCGGTAAAGAATACCTGCGCCGATCTCCTGTGTACGGCTTGAGATACTGGATCCCCGCGTGCGCGAGGATGACGGAGGTTTTCAGCAGGCTCGCGTCATGCTGGGCCTGGCTCTATCGTTTCCAGGGAATCGCGGCTAAAGCGGATCGCCGCCCGGCCGTTCCCACAGGACGGCACAACCCGTGGGGAGCGGCTTTAGCCGCGATGCTTTTCGAAGCAAACCTTATTTAGCCCCCTCCACCTGTTTGGCATTCAAAATCGCCGTGTATTCCCCCGGATCAACCCCGTTCAGGTAGTAATTCCCCACATGGTGCAAACGCCAGCGAATCGGGTCGTGCGTCGTGTGCACACGTGCATTGCGCCAGAAGCGGTCGAGGTTCCATTTGCTCAGCGATGAACTGGCCCCGAGCAAGGAAAAGATGTCGCTGGAAATACGCAACGAAGCGCTGTCCGAATGCGCCCGTGCGGTGGCCACCGACAGAATCAGTTCGTCTTGCAGTTCTTTATTCTCCGGGTCCTGCTCGTGCAGGTCGAACACCCGCGCGGCGTCGCGCAGTAGCGACTCGGCTGCCCGCAGCGCCACGGCGAATTCGCCGATCTGTTTGATGATGTGCGGCTCTTCGTTGGCGCGTTCAACGCCGCTCTCCACCCACGGGCGGGCGTGGTGGTTGAGGTAGTGCACGGCCGCGTCCAGGGCGCCAGCGGCGATGCCGGTGTCGATGGCGGCGTGGAGAATTTGCGGGAAGGTCAGGCCGGTGCGTTTCATCGGGCCTTGGCGGTAGACGAGGTAGGCTTCGTCGAGCTCGATGTTGTCGAAAATCACCGTGCCGCTGACTGAGTTTTTCTGTCCGTAGGCGTCCCAGTCGTCCACCAGCGTCAGGCCCGGTGTGTTGCGGTTCAGCAGCACGCCCACGCCGCCGTCGTCGGAAGCGGCGGTGAGGGAAATCCATTCGGCCAGGTATGAGCCGGTGGAGTAGAACTTGCTGCCGTTGAGCACCAGCGTGCCGTCGGCGCGCCGTTCCACGCGGGTTTTCAGGGCGAATTTATTCTTGCCGCCGACTTCTGCCAGGGCGTTGCCGAAGCGTTTGCCGGCCAGCACGTCGGCGATCAGACGGTCACGCACCGCGTCGCTGTAGCCGCTGAAGATGCCGCGCAGCATGACGTTATGAATTTGCAGCAATTGCCCGACGCCGCCGTCGGCAATCGAGATGATGCGCACGGTTTCGACGATGGTTTGGACCGACGCGCCCAGGCCGCCAAACTGCTTGGGCACGCCGATGGTGGTCAGGCCGCTGCTGGACAACAAGTCGGCCTGACGACGCGGTAGCTGGCCGTTCTGGCTGCTGTCCGCGGCGATGGCGGCGATTTCCTTGGCGATTTCCTTGGCCACGGCAATGGCCTGCTCCTCACTGATCAACACTGCACTCGCCTCGGGGGACGCGAACGCGCGCTCGGCCTCGCTCATAACTCACCTCATGGTTGGTCGATGCCGAATGCGGCACCGCTGTTGGCAGGGCTAGAGCAGGTTCTATGCCATGGCCCGCCGATGCAGGCGGCGGTGGTTGTGAGCAGCGCCAGGTGCTGCCCACGCAGCAGGCCGGCGCGGGCGGTTGTCTGTGCAGCAGCAGGCGCTGTTGTCGATGCAGCAGCGCCAACCGCGCATGGCCCGTGGCGCGCGGCGCACAGCGTTGGCATGGGCGCTGCACTGAAGCCTGCACAACCCATTTCAGGCAACCCATGTCAGGAGCTACCCATGTCCATTGCCGTATTGGCCGCCACACCGGCGCTTGAGAAAATCTGGTTCACCCGTTGCCCGGTGCCGACCGCATCGGGTATCGCCTACAAGCTGGGCTGGCTCAGCGAGGAATTTGCCGCTGACGGCTTGGCCGTCGATACCTTGCAGGAGGCTCGCCAGCTGGGCCGTCATCACTACGATCACGACCTGCCCGGCCTGTTTCGCGAAGGCGGCAACGTGCCGGCCTTGGCAGCACGCGCGGCCGGGGCGCCGAGTCGGCTGATCGGCCTGACCTGGATTGAAGAATGGCAAACCATTCTGGTCCGCCCCGACTCGGGCATTCACAGCCCCGCCGACCTCAAGGGCAAGCGCTTGGCCTTGCCGGCTTGGGCCGACAGCCGCGCCGGCAGCATCGCCCGGGCCATGAGCCTGCACGGTTACAAAGGCGCCTTGGCATTGGCCGGCCTGGGCTTTGATGACGTGACGCTGGTGGACGTGGCGCTAACCCCGCAGGAAGGTGCGCCCACGCCGAATGAAAACCTGCAACGGCTGTGGTCGGGGCTCGATCATTTGGTGCAGGGCAATGTGGACGCCGTGTATGTGAAGGGCGCCTCGGCGGCCGATGCCGCACGGCGCCTGGGGCTGGTGGTGGGCATTGATCTGGACGTGATCGCCCAGCCGCGCCAACGCATCAACAACGGCACGCCGCGGCCGATCACCGTGCACCAGGACCTGCTCGACTCGCACTTTGATGTCGTGGTGCGCTTCCTCGCGCAAACCCTGCGCGCCGCCGATTGGGCCCGCGATAACCGCGAGGCGCTGTTCGACATTTTGCAGGCGGAAACCAAGGCCGGGCGCGAAGGCGTGGCGCAGGCCTATCGCGGCGATTTCCATCGCTCGCTGGCGCCCACTCTGTCGGCTGAGCGGGTGGAGTTTCTGCGCATTCAGAAAGACTTTCTGAACCTGCATGGATTTCTGGAAGGGGATTTTGATATTGCCCAGTGGGTGGATGAGCGGCCGCTGTTGGCGGCGCGCGAGTTGTTGAGTTCACGGGTGTAGATCGTCGTTGGGGCTGGCCCTCACCCCCAGCCCCTCTCCCCGGTGGGGAGAGGGGAGTTTAAACGCGGTCTGCCTATAGTCCCCTCAAGCCCGCTTAACCCGCGCCAACGCCCGCCGCTGCGCCTCTTCACGCACGGCCGGAATAATCCAGCGGCCGTAATCCACGGTGTCGTACAGCGGGTCGTAGCCACGATTGAGAAAGGTGGTCACGCCCAGATCCACATAGTCGAGCAGCGCTTCGGCCACGGTTTCCGGGGTGCCGACCAGGGCCGTGGTATCGCCATAGGCGCCGACGGCGGTGGCGGTTGGCATCCACAGCGCGCGGTCGTGGCGATCGCCCGCAGCGGCGGCGGCCAATAGGCGCTCGGAGCCGGTGCCTTTCAGGCGTTTGGTCCACGGGCTGCCTTCGGCGAACTGCGGGTTCTGTTTGATCTGCGCCAGAATCTGGTTGGCGCGCTCCCAGGCCAGTGCTTCGGTGGCCCCCAGAATCAACCGTACCGACAAACTCACCCGAGGCGAGGCCACGCCGGCGTTCTGGGCGGCGGCACGCAGCTTGGCGATTTGTTCGGCCACGCCGGTCAGCGGCTCGCCCCACAAGGCGTACAAATCGGCGTGTTTCACTGCGATCTGGTAGGCGATATCGGACGAGCCGCCAAACGAAATGGGAATGACGCCGGCGGGTTTCACTGGGGAAAACGCGCCCTTGATCTGGAAGTATCGGCCGTCGAAATCGAACGGCTCCTCGCTGGTCCAGGTGCGCCGCACGATCTCCAGATACTCGTCGGTGCGCTTGTAGCGCTCGGTTTTATCCAGCAGAAAATCGCCTTCGCCGGGCTCGGCAGTAATGCCGGTAATGGCGTGCAAACGAATGCGCCCGCCGCCAGTGGTGTGGTCGAGGGTGGCGAACGCTCGGGCCGCCACGGTGGGTGAGGTGAGGGCCGGACGATGGGCGACCATAAAGCCCAGGCGCTCGGTTTGCGCGGCAGCGAAGGCGGCGATTTGCAAGCTGTCGGCGCCGCCGGGGCCGCTGGCGATCAGCACCCGATCAAACCCCGCGTTTTCGTGGGCGCGGGCGTGGTGGCGCAGGTAGTTGAGGTCAAAGCCGGCGCTGCGTACGCCTTTGGTTTCGGACCATTGGCTGGGGAACACCATGCCGACGAATTCAATGGACATTACAAACACTCCTTGTGGGTTACAGGCTCAGGCGCCATTGACCGAATGCAGTGTCACCGGCTCGTTGGCGCCACGGCTGAGCGCGGCACGCTCGTTGCGAAAGTGCGGCAGGATGTGCTCGCCCAACCGGTAGGTTTCTTCCAGGTGCGGGTAGCCGGCGAGGAAGAACAAGTCGATGCCAACGGCGTTGTACTCGCGGATGCGCGCCACCACGTTCTCGTAACTGCCCACCAGCGCCACGCCGGGCGGCAAGCCGATGTAGCCAAAGCCAGACCAGACGTTGGGGTAGATGAAAAAGTCGTCGTAGGCCTGGGTTTCGCCTTTCTCGGCGTACTCATGTTCAAAGCTCAACTTGCGCGCCGAGCGCAGGCCGGAGTGAGCGGCTATGGCCTTCACCACGCCCTTGGCCAGGCCTTCGTCGAAGAAGCGTTTGGCCTCGGCGCGGGCTTCGTCTTCGGTGGGGCGGGTGATCACGTCGATAGACAGACCGAAGCGAATGGCGTCGTTGCCGTACCGCTTGGCGCGGGCGCGCACGTCTTCGATTAGCGCGCGAATGTCTTCCGGGCGCTCGGCGCGCATCAGGTAGTAATCGGCGTGTTTGGCCGCCAACTCGCGGGCGGCTTCGGAGGAGCCTGCGGTGCAAATCAACGGCAGCTCGGCCTTCTTCTGTGGGCCGCGCATGCCACCGCCTTCGGCTTGGTAGTACTTGCCCTGGTAGTGGAAGTTTTCGTTGTGCCAATAGCCTTTGACCACATCGAGAAATTCGCTGGCGCGCAGGTAACGGTCGTCGTGTTCGGTGAAGTCGCCGACCTGGCGCTGAATCACTTCCGAACCGCCGTTGATGATGTTCCACACCAGGCGGTTGCGCGATGCGCGCTGGTACGTGGCAGCCATTTGCGCGGCGGCAAAGGGCGAGAAGTGGTACGGCTGGAAGGCGGTGACGAACTTCAGCTTGCGGGTTTCACGGACCAGCAACGAGCACACGGTCCACGGCTCTTCGCCGCCGGGCGCGTTGACCATCAGCACGCCGCCGAAGCGATTGATTTCCGCCGCTTTGGCGATTTGCGTGAGGTAGTCGATGTAGGTGAAGTCGTCTTCGACATCGAAGGCTGATACCGCGCCGGTGCTGGCTGGGTTGTTGGACCAGTCGCCACGGTTGCGCGGGTCACCGGGCAGAAACTGGGTTTCGCCGTGTAACGGCAGGCGGGTGAAAAATTCGATGCTCATGGGTGGGCCTCATGGGGTGGGCATCGACCTGGAGTGTCGATGGCGTAAGGCGGTTGAGCAGGTTTCGCGCCAGGTGCCTGAAAGGCCCGTGCGGCGGGGGTTGCGCGGGTTTTGGTGTGGCGGGGTGCTGGACGGCGGACAGGGGGGTGTTGCTGGGGAAGCAGTGGGGCAGCAGGGGGTGCGTGAGATCAAGAGCATCGCGGCTAAAGCCGCTCCTACAAGGTCGCGCAAGCTGTGGGAGCGGCTTTAGCTACAACATCCGTCATCCCCGTGCAGGCGGTGGTCCGACAATTCGGGATCCAGAATCTGGAATCGAACACGGTGATTCACCTTTGGCTGAAAAACATCGCGGCTAAAGCCGCTGTCGTTCTTGTAGGAGTCAGCTTGCTGGCGAACCGTGGAAACGACGATCCCGGCATTGGGGTTTGCAGGGTTCGCCAGCAAGCTGGCTCCTACGAGCGATTTCCTCCATGACGAGTTTTTATTGCGGCGTCGGATCACAGATCGGTGTGATTTTCTCGCCATTGAGCACTTTGCGGGCAAACGGTATGGAGTCTTTCAGCGAGGCGTTTACCGTGCCGCTGTGTTCAAGCCCTGCGTACACGTGGGCTTCGATGATGCTGCCCGCCGCACACGCGTCTTTGGACAACGCGCTTTGGCTCGCGGCCGTGGTGCTGGGGTCGGTTTGGCCGGCGCCGATGAAGATCGGTTGCGGTGCTTTCAACGTGGGGAAGTCGATGGCTTGCACCCAGGGTTTTAGTTTCGCTGCCGCTTGCGGGCTTGGTTTTTTCTGCGTGTTGGCCGGCGTGCGGCCGGTGAACACGGTGTCGCCTTCCAGGGCGAACAGGCAACTGGTGCGCGCTTGTTCCACCAGCGGCAGTGCGTCGTCGGTGAAGTAGTCGGCCGGGCTGATACTGGGGTCGTATTGCTGCTGGGCCAGCTGGGTGTAGAAGCTGTAGGCGATGGTTTCGTCGACTTTGTTGGGGTCTTTGGCGGGGCGGTTTTTACTGTCGGTGATTTTATAGATCACGCCGGTGGCAACCGTGCCTTTTACGCCGAGGTCGGGGGTGTACGCCGGGGCGTAGGTGGCGGCGGCAAACGCGCCAGCCCCGCCTTGGGATTGGCCGACAATCAGCACTTTGTTGGCCAGGCCTTGCGTGCCGTTCACCACCGCTTTGGCGGCGTCGAGAATGCCGTAGGCAGCGGCGCGGCTGTTGAGCAGCGGATGGCCGCCCGGCACGCCCAAGCCTTGGTAGTCGGTGGCCACCACGGCGTAGCCTTCTTTCAGCCAGGCGTTGAGGTAGTTGACGTCGCGGATCGAGCGGCCTTGCCAGGAGGGCGCGCAAACATCCGCCACACCCACGGTGCCGTGGCCCCACGACACCACCGGCCAACCGCCAGCCGGAGCTTTGCCTTTGGGCAGGAATAGCGCACCCGAGACCACGATCGGCGTTTTGCCGTCGATGCCGTCGGTGGAGGTGTACAGCACGCGTTGCTGGCTGGCGGCGCCAGCGAGGCTCAAGGTGGCGTCCAACGGTTCGCTGCGCAGCAGTTTGCCAGGCGTGGCCGGAATGGCTTTTTCCCAGGTGTAGAACGGCGACACACGGCCATCGCCTTGCAGCGGGTTGGGGGTCGGTGCATGGGTTTCAGCCAGGGCGGTGAACGACAAAGCGCTAAGTGCAAGGGCGAACGGGGCCCCTGCGCGCGCGAGTGGGCGTGGCAGTTTCATAAGAGTTTCCTGTTGTCGAAGGGGAAAAGCGCAGCACACCACGGCAGGCACAGGTAGTGCCCGCCGTGGCCAGCCGGGTTACGGGTTGCTGCTGACTTGGGCTTTCAGGCTCGGCCAGTAGTCTTCCAGGTGCAGGTCGATAAGGGCCTGGTTGGTGAAGTGGGTGTCGAACGATTTGCTCAGGTCCACTTCCTCGCGGATCAGTTTGTTCTCGTAGGCGTAGTGCGCCAGCGCTTGGTAATGGGCGCTGAGTTGCGCGTTGCTGCGCGGTGCCCAGCGTTCCTTCCACGGCACCGGGTCGCCTTGATCGTCGCGGCGCAGCACGCTTTCGGCGGTGCCGGCACGCGATGACAACGCGTAGTAGGCGTCGCGGTTTTGCTCCTGGGAAATCCACCAGGCGGCTTTGATCCAGGCGGTGGCCAGCAGTTGGGTGACGTCGGGGTAGCGCTGGATGAAGTCGTCGGTGCCCCACAGGTCCGAGACCAGGCGCCACGAATTGTCGCCCTGCTTGGTCGACCAGATGATTTTGCCGACGCCTTTGTCCTCCAGCGCGTAGGCCTCGCTGAGCAGCACCGCTGCATCGACCTTGCCGGCCGACACGGCGGCGGCACCTACTTGCGGGTTGAGGTTGGCGATTTTGAAGTCGTTCAGGCCGAGGTGTTTGCTGGCCAGAAAGTTGGTGAAGGCAAACTCCCAGGGCCGGCCACGGTGCAGGGCAACGCGTTTGCCTTTGAGGTCTTCGATGCTCGTTGCGGTGGAGTTGGCCGGCACCACCAGGTACACGTTATTGCCGCTGCCGCCGGGCACGATCAGTTTGCCCGGCACACCGCCTGCGCCGCCGATGACCGAGGGCAGATCGCCGCGTACCGCGAAGTCGATGCTGTTGTTGGTGAAACCTTCGTTGATTTGCGGACCGGCGCCGGCGTGGGGCAGGGCGATCCAGTCGAGTTTGATGCCCTGCTTGGCCAGTTCCTGTTCCAGCCAACCGTCTTCGATCACCCGGCCGGCGATGCCGCCGAAGGTCGGCTTGCCGCCTTGGGTAAACGCCACGATGGCGATTTTTACCGAGCTGGGTGTGTCCGCCGCCACGGCGCCCAGGCTAAACGCCAGGGTGGCCAGCGCCGCGAGGCAGTTACGCCAAAGTCTGTTCATGTCGCTCTCCTGTGGGCGGAACATCCGCGCTTTATTGGCAGAGAGCAGTTTGCATGCCAGGCGCTGCAAGCCCCGCAATACCTGGCCTGAAGCGCAAGAGCGTGGGTTGCAGCGGCGTTTGATGCTGATGCGCCCGCAACGATTGCTGCCCCGTTGCTGCTGGAGCAGCAGGGCGAAGGCATAGAAACAAAAAGAATATATAAAGATGAATTAATAATTTTTTTATCTATGCCGCCTTCGTGCATGATTGCCGCCAGCGCCCTTTGCCTGACAGGTATGTCCTATGTCGTTGCTCACCCATCCCGATGCCCGCGAACTGACCAAATCGGTCCGTGCCACCGTGCTGGTGTTCAAAGACCCGCGCTCGCAAGAACTGCTCAGCCGCATCGAACGTCTGGCGCCGAGTGAAGCCAATGCCTTGATCATTGGCGAGACCGGCACCGGCAAAGAACTGGTGGCGCGGCATATCCATAACCTCAGCAACCGCAGCAAGGAACCGTTTGTGGCGGTGAACTGCGGTGCCTTCGCTGAAACCCTGGTGGAAAGCGAACTGTTCGGCCATGAGAAAGGCGCGTTCACCGGCGCCACCAGCAGCAAGGCTGGCTGGTTCGAAGCGGCGAAGGGCGGCACGCTGTTTCTCGATGAGATCGGCGACCTGCCACTGAATATGCAGGTGAAATTACTGCGCGTATTGCAGGAGCGTGAAGTGGTGCGCTTGGGCTCGCGCACCCCGATTCCCATCAACGTGCGGCTGGTGGCGGCCACTAACGTCAACCTCGCCGATGCGGTGGTGGCCGGGCATTTCCGGGAAGATTTGTTCTACCGCCTTCACGTCGCCACCATCCGCCTGCCGCCGCTGCGCGAACGCCCCGGCGACATCATGCCGTTGGCCGAATTTTTCATGGAAGAACACTGCCAACGCCTGGGCTACAAGCGCGCCAGCCTGAGCGAAGAGGCTGAACGCAAGCTGCTCAATCACAGCTGGCCGGGCAATATCCGTGAGTTGGAAAACGCCATTCACCACGCGTTGCTGGTATGCCGCAACGAGCGCGTGCAGCCCAATGATTTGCACCTAGTGGACATGCGCTCTGCCGGCATTCGCCACGAGGCAGCGCCCGCGGCTGCGCTCAACCAAAGCCCGGCACCGCTGGCCGCTGGACCGGCGGATCTGGAAGCCGCATTGATCGAACTGTTTGAGCAAAACCTGCCGGACTTGTACGAGCACATCGAAGAAACCGTGTTCCGCACCGCTTACCGCTTTTGCCATGGCAACCAGCTACAAACCGGGCGGCTGCTGAACATCAGCCGCAATATCGTGCGCGCCCGGTTGGAGAAAATCGGCGAGATCGCGCCTTCGGCACCGCGTTTGGGAAGCTTGGGTTAACTGGCGCAGCGGATTGGGGCAGGCATTGGCGACTCGGCGAGTGCCTGCTGCGCTTCTAGCTGGGCGCGTTGCGCGCCGGCTCGCCAGATTTTGAACAGGTCATGCTCGGTGAGCATCACCAGTTCGTCGCCCTTGTAGCCCAGGGTGTTGATGCAGTCTTGGTCAAAGTGCTGACGTTCTGTTTCGTCTCGGTACGCGGGAAGCGGTCGAGCAGTAAAGCGCACGGCGTGACTGAGCCATTCCTTGATTCGTTTCACTTCGCCGTCCTTGCTTGCCCGTATGAGATGGCGGCAAGAATATGGCATAGCGCCACTAGTGTGCACGCGCTATGTGTAGGGCGTTTGTGCCAATTGCAGGCTGAAGACTGAGGGCCAACGAGTCGAGTAGCATGACGCGCTCTGATTTGACGCCGCTTGAGGTCCGCTATGCCGCTGCACATCCAAACGCCTTTGTTGCAATCGCGCCCACTGAGCGTGCTCTCCGATAAAACCGTGTGGCTCAAGCTGGAGGCCGCGCAGCCGGTGGGCTCGTTCAAAATTCGCGGCATTGGTGCGGTGTGTGAAACCTACGCAAAACAAGGCAAGCGCCGCTTTGTTTCGTCATCGGGCGGCAACGCCGGCATCGCGGCGGCCTATGCCGGGCGTCAGCTGAATATTCCCGTCACCGTGGTGGTCCCCGAAACCACCACCGCCCGCGCCAAGGCGTTGATCGAGCAAGAAGGCGCCGAGGTCATCGTGCATGGCGCCTCATGGATGGAGGCCAACGCCCTGGCGCAGTCGCTGCTGGATGAGCACAGCGCGTTTATTCACCCCTTCGACAACGCTGAAATGTGGGCAGGCCATGGCAGCTTGATCGACGAAGTGGTGGCAGCCGGCGCCGACTTCGATGCCGTTGTCGTCGCCGTGGGCGGCGGTGGTTTGCTCTCGGGTGTGGTCGCGGGCTTGCAGCGCAACGGGCGCAGTCATGTGCCGGTGGTGGCGGTGGAAACCCTCGGCGCGGATTCCCTGGCGCAGTCGGTCGCCGCTGGCCGGCGCGTTGAATTGCCGGCCATCACCAGCATCGCCACGTCGCTGGGCGCCAAAGCAGTTTGTGAAAACGCGTTTGCCATTGCCGGCCGCCACGACATTCGCTGCGCCACGGTGACCGACGCGCAAGCGTTGAGCGCCTGCGAGCAGTTTCTGCATGATCATCGCGTGTTGGTCGAACCGGCTTGCGGTGCCGCCTTGGCTACGTTGTACAACGTGCCAGGGCACGACGCGTTGGCTGATTTTCAGCGGCCATTGGTGGTCGTTTGTGGCGGGGCGACGGCCACACTCGAGCAGATTCAGCAGTGGCGGAGAACGCTCGCCTGATTGCACCGGAACGCCCAAGCGGCGGGGCTTTTACGGCGTTTAACCGGCCGCCGACGCTCCGCTGTTTGCCATCAAACTGCTATGAAATATCGATCTTTTTCGCCGCACCGTAGTCTGAGTTGTTAAGCCGCTTGATGCCGTAACGGGCATCCAGCACTCACTCATGACTTTAAAAGGTGACCTCAATTGGCCGAGAAGCCCCATGCCTCTTCGCACATTGCCGCACTGAAAAAATCCGCCACCGGCATTGCCGGTTTCGATGAAATTACCCTGGGCGGTCTGCCGCAGGGCCGGCCGAGCCTGGTGTGCGGTTTTGCCGGCTGCGGCAAGACGCTGTTCGCCATGAGCTTTCTGGTGAACGGCGCGCTGCAGTTCGGCGAGCCCGGTGTGTTCATGAGTTTTGAAGAACGCACGCAAGACCTGATGGAAAACGTCGGCTCGCTGGACTACGACCTGCAAGGGTTGGTGGACCAGAAGCTGATGGTCATCGATCACGTGTACGTCGATAGCAGCGAGATCGAGGAAACCGGCGAATACGACCTCGAAGGCCTGTTTGTGCGCCTGGGCTATGCCATCGACAGCATCGGCGCCAAGCGCGTGGTGCTCGACACCATCGAGGCGTTGTTTAGCAGTTTCAAAGACACCGCGGTGCTGCGCGCCGAGCTGCGCCGGTTGTTTTATTGGCTCAAAGAGCGCGGCGTGACGGCGGTGGTGACCGGCGAACGCGGTGATGGTCTGCTGACCCGTTATGGCATCGAGGAATACGTGTCCGATTGCGTAATTCTGCTCGATAACCGCGTGGCCGATCAGATCACCACGCGCCGTCTGCGGGTCATCAAGTACCGTGGTTCTTCCCACGGCACCAATGAATACCCGTTCTTTATCGACGAGCACGGCCTGACGGTGATGCCCATTACCGCCGCCGGCCTTGATCACGACGCACCCGAAGACATCGTGCCGACCGGCATCGAAGGCTTGAACCAGATGCTTGATCGCGGCGGTTATTACCGTGGCTCCAGCGTGCTGGTGACAGGCTTGGCCGGTACCGGCAAAACCACCTTTGCCGCGAGCTTTATTCACGCCAGTTGCCTGCGCGGGGAACGCTGCTTGCTGTTCTCCTTTGAAGAAGCGGAAAGCCAACTGCTGCGCAACCTCAGCTCGGTGAACTTGCAGCTGAAAAGCTACATCGATGAAGGCCTGCTGCGCGTGGAGTCGACCCGGCCAAGTCTGTTCGGCCTGGAAGTTCACTTGGCGCGCATGTACCGGGAAATCATTGAGTTCAAACCGCAGACCGTGGTGGTTGATCCGATTTCCGCGTTCCACGGCCCGCAATCGGAGGTGCACGCCACGCTGTTGCGCCTGGTCGATCTGCTCAAGCAGCGCAACATCACCACCGTGTTCACCAGCCTGAGCGACGCGAAAACCACCCGCGCCGGGTTGGACCGCGCCATCTCTTCGCTGATGGACACCTGGATTTCCCTGTCCAGCGTTGAAGCCGACGGTGAGTACAACCGCCTGCTGTATGTGCTCAAGGCACGTGGCATGGGCCATTCGAACCAGGTGCGCGAATACCACATCGACCATAGTGGCATCCGGTTGGTGACGCCGTACATCGGCCCTAACGGCGTGTTGACCGGTTCCGCCCGCTTGAACGAAGAAGCGCGTGAACGCCGTGCTGGCGAATTGCGTCAGCGCATCAGCGAGCAGCGCCAACGCGGTAAACAAAAAAGTCGCGACGAATTGGAACGCAAGATCGCCGAGATGCGCGCCGCATTGGAGGCCCAGGAGCAGGAGGATGCGCTGCTGGATCACGATGAAATCAGCCAGTTGCAAAGCGACGACGACAGTCGTCGGCAGTTGGCCCGGGCCCGAGGAGTTCTTGAATGACCACCACCGATGTGCACGATCCCGACACGCATACCGTATCGGGCACCGCCACCACGCCGGCCATCGACCCCAGCGCCGTCGGGCAACCGGGGCATTACGCCCTGCGCTTGTACATTGCTGGGCAAACGCCGAAGTCGGTGACCGCGTTGCGCAATCTGCAACGCATTTGCGAGGAGTACCTGTCGGGCGTGTATTCCATCGAAGTGATCGATTTGCGTGTCACGCCGCAGCTGGCAGCGGGGGATCAGATCCTGGCCTTGCCGACGCTGGTACGGCATCTGCCGACGCCCTTGGTAAAAATTATTGGTGACCTGTCCAACACTGACAAAGTGCTTGTCGGCCTGGATATCCGCCCCGAGCCAGCCAATTGAGCCTTACACCGCCACCTGAACAACCGCCGGTTGCCTCGGCGACTGCGCAACTGCCTGAAGGCTCGACGCCAGCGGGTGAGCGCCTGGAGCTGCGTTTGTATGTGTCTGGCAGCACCGCCCGTTCCACGCGAGCCATCACCAACCTCAGAGCGCTGTGCGACGCCTACTTGCCTGGCGCTTATTTATTGGAGGTCGTCGATATCTACCAGAACCCGAGTGCGGCGCGCGAAGCGCAAATCATCGCAG